>Ga0308160_10000139_pt1 | contig 186708 bp, 163 predicted proteins | sample PhyFR1_FD_201036 | JGI IMG/M metagenome (GOLD analysis project Ga0308160, IMG submission 201036) | Phyllosphere microbial communities from UC Gill Tract Community Farm, Albany, California, United States - DLSLF.R1 | ecosystem: Host-associated > Plants > Phyllosphere > Unclassified | place...
TTCGATCCACGCTTCCTCTCCACGGTCGGTCACCCTTCCGCAGTTGCGCTTCACTTCGTTCGCTGTGGTCAGCTTACGGGAGGACTTACACCTCCAAGATTGCGCCCATGCTGGGCGCACAACAAAAGGGCGGGATTCGCATCCCGCCCTTCTCATTTGAAGCTGGCTCGAAAGCCGCTGCTTACAGCACGTGGGTACCGATCCACCAGGCGATCGCCGACATGAAAGCCGAGGCCGGAATCGTGAAGACCCAGGCCCAGACGATGTTGCCCGCCACGCCCCAGCGCACGGCCGACGCCTTCTGCGCCGAGCCGACACCGACGATCGCGCCGGTGATGGTGTGGGTGGTCGAGACCGGCACGCCGATGGCGCTGGCCAGGAACAGGGTGATGGCGCCGCCCGATTCCGCGCAGAAGCCGCCCACCGGTTTCAGCTTGGTGATCTTCTGGCCCATGGTCTTGACGATGCGCCAGCCGCCGAACAGGGTGCCGAGCGAGATCGCGGTGTAGCAGGAGATGATGACCCACAGCGGCGGTGCGGCATCGCCCTGCGCCGACACGCCGGCGAAGATCAGCATCATCCAGATGATGCCGATGGTCTTCTGCGCGTCATTGCCGCCGTGGCCCAGGCTGTAGGCTGCGGCCGAGACCAGCTGCAGGCGGCGGAACCAGGTGTCGACCTTGCGCGGCGGGGTCTTCACGAAGATCCAGGACACCGCCAGCATCACGACCGAGCCGAGCAGGAAGCCCAGCAGCGGCGACAGGATGATCCAGGTGACGGTCTTCAGCAGGCCGCCGCCGACCAGGGCGCCGGTGCCCGACTTGGCCACGGCCGCGCCGACCAGGCCGCCGATCAGCGCGTGCGAGGACGAGGACGGGATCCCGTAGTACCAGGTGATGATGTTCCAGACGATCGCCCCGACCAGGGCGCCGAAGATCACGTACTGGTCGACGACCGCGGGATCGACGGTGCCCTTGCCCACTGTCGCCGCCACGTGCACGCCCACCGTGAAGATGGCGACGAAGTTGAACAGTGCGGACATCGCCACCGCGGTCTGGGGTTTCAGCACGCCGGTCGACACCACCGTCGCGATCGCGTTGGCGGCGTCGTGGAAACCGTTCATGAAGTCGAAGACCAGCGCTAAAAGGACGAGCAGGCCCAGCACATAGATGCTGATTTGAAGATGATCCATATTGTTCTTATTGTTTTGGGCTTACGCGTTTTCGACGATGATGCCTTCGATGATGTTGGCGACATCCTCGCAGCGGTCGGTGACGGTTTCCAGGATCTCGTAGATCGCCTTCATCTTGATCAGGTTGCGCACGTCCGGCTCGTCGCGGAACAGCTTGGACATGGCGGCGCGCATCACGTGGTCGGCGTCCGATTCCAGGCGGTCGATCTCTTCGCAGATCGCGACCATCTTCTGGGCGTTGTCCATGTTGTGCAGCATGCCGACGGCCTGCTGGACCTTTTCGCAGCAGGCCAGGCACAGCTCGGCCAGGCGCTTGGCTTCCGGGGTCACGGCGTGCAGGTCGTACAGCGAGATGGTCTGGGCCGCGTCTTCCATCATGTCGAGGATGTCGTCCATGCGGGTGATCAGCTTGTGGATGTCGTCACGGTCCAGCGGCGTGATGAAGGTCTTGTGCAGCAGGTCGACGCACGCGTAGGTGATCTTGTCCGCCTCTTTTTCGATGCTCTCCACGGCGTGGGTGCGGTTTTCCAGGTCGTCGAAGTTGGTCATCAGGCCGACCATTTCCTGCGCACCCTTCACGCACAGCGCGGCGTGCTGGTTGAACAGATCGAAAAATTTGCCCTCGGTGGGCATCAGGCGTCCAAACATATGGTTCTCCGTTGTAAATCTCTTGGAACTTCTTTTTAAAAGGCCCGCAGCGGAGGGGTCAGGGTTGGGTTTCCCTGACCCCGGTAATCAAGCCGCTACAGTTTATGTATCGGCTTAATCGCCCTGGTAAATACTAAGGCTGCCGCTGTAATTCCCGAACTTGGTATACATGCCCATCCAGGTCAGTCGCACCGCCCCGATCGGGCCGTTACGCTGTTTGCCGATAATGATCTCGGCGGTACCTTTGTCGGGCGAGTCCGGGTTGTAGACTTCGTCGCGGTACAGGAAGATGATGACGTCCGCGTCCTGCTCGATAGCGCCCGATTCGCGCAGGTCGGACATGACCGGACGCTTGTTCGGGCGTTGTTCCAGCGATCGGTTCAGCTGGGACAGCGCGATCACCGGACAGCCCAGCTCTTTGGCCAGGCCCTTCAGGCTACGCGAAATCTCGGAAATTTCCGAAGCACGGTTGTCGCCGGGCTTCGAGCCCTGCATCAGCTGCAGGTAGTCGACGATGATCAGGCCCAGTTTGCCGCACTGGCGGGCCAGGCGGCGCGCACGGGCGCGCATCTCGATCGGGTTCAGTGCCGGCGTCTCGTCGATGAAGATCTGGGCGTCGTTCATCTTCTGGATCGCGTGCGTCAGGCGCGGCCAGTCCTCGTCGATCAGCTTGCCGGTACGCAGGCGGTGCTGGTCGAGCTGGCCGATCGAGCCGAGCATACGCATCGCCAGCTGGGCGCCGCCCATCTCCATCGAGAAGATCGCGACCGGCAGGCCGGCCTCGACGGCGACGGCTTCGCCGATGTTGACCGAGAACGCGGTTTTACCCATCGACGGACGGCCGGCAACGATGACCAGGTCGCCCGGCTGCAGGCCGGAAGTCATCTTGTCGAGGTCGATGAAGCCGGTCGGAACGCCGGTGATCTCGCCCTGGTTCTCGCGGCTGTAGAGTTCGTCGATGCGCTCGACCACCTGGGTCAGCAGCGGCTGCACCGGAATCCAGCCCTGGGCACCGCGCGCGCCCTGCTCGGCGATCGCGAAGATGCGCGACTCGGCCTCGTCGAGGATCTGCTTGACCTCGGCGCCCTGCGGATTGAAGGCCTTGGCCGAGACTTCGTCGGCCACGGTGATGAGCTGGCGCAGCACGCCGCGGTCGCGGACGATCTCGGCGTAACGGCGGATGTTGGCGGCGGACGGCGTGTTCTGCGCCATCGCGTTGAGGTACTGCAGCCCGCCCACTTCCTCGGCCTTGCCGAGCTGGACGAGCGATTCGTAGACGGTGATCACGTCGGCCGGCTTGCCGGCATTGATCAGGCGGACCATCTGTTCGAAGATGATCCGGTGGTCGTAGCGGTAGAAGTCCTCCGCATGCATGAAGTCGGCAATACGGTCCCACGCCGCGTTATCGCGCAGCAGACCGCCGATGACGGACTGTTCTGCTTCGATGGAATGCGGGGGAATACGGAGCGACTCGATCTGCGGGTCTGCTGGGGTGTTCATGGCCGACATTATACCTTTTCCGCATCGACCGCTGAAATGATTGGTGATTTTCCAGACGTAAAAAAGCCGGGCGAACCCGGCTTTTTTCATTCCTGCAACAAACGTTGCCAGAAATTATTTAGGCAGCTTCGCCCACGACAGCGACGGTCACGTCAACGACGACGTCGGTGTGCAGAGCGACGGCAACCGGGTGCTCGCCGGTGGTCTTCAGTGGACCGGTCGGCATGCGCACGTTGGCCTTCTCGACGGCGAAACCTTGCTTGCTCAGGGCTTCAGCGATGTCGAAGTTGGTCACGGAACCGAACAGACGGCCATCGACGCCAGCTTTCTGAGCGATGGTGATGGTCATGCCGTTCAGCTTCTCGCCCTGGCCTTGTGCGGCTGCCAGCTTCTCGGCGGCTGCCTTTTCCAGTTCGGCGCGCTTGACTTCGAACTCGGCCACAGCCGATTCGGTTGCACGGCGGGCTTTCTTTTGCGGGATCAGGAAGTTACGTGCGTAACCGTCCTTGACCTTGACCACGTCGCCCAGGTTACCGACGTTGACGACTTTTTCCAGCAGGATGACTTGCATATTATTCTCCAGTATACGTGTCGTGACCGACGATTAAGCGTTGTGCAGGTCGGTGTACGGCAGCAGGGCCAGGTAGCGGGCGCGCTTGATGGCGGTGTCCACTTGGCGCTGGTAGTGCGCCTTGGTACCGGTCAGGCGTGCCGGCATGATCTTGCCGTTTTCCTGGACGAAATCCTTCAGGGTGTCGACGTCTTTGTAGTCAACCTGTTCCACGCCTGCAGCGGTGAAGCGGCAGAACTTCTTGCGCTTGAACAGCGGGTTCTGCTGTTTGCGCTTCAGTTTTTCCTTGGCTTTGTTTTTGTCGAACTTTTTACCGAATGCCATTTGAGGCTCCTGTATCTAATCTGTTGAAATCAATGATGTGAAACACCAGGGCTTTGCTGTTGCGGTTCTTCCTGGCCAAAAATCCCTTGAACCGATGTACGGCGCCCAGCTCCGCGTCGGCAAACCGGCCCGAAATATCGCCCGCGGCAAGCGCGGAAATCTCGAACTCGACCTGCCTCGCGATCCCCGCTTCAGTCTGCTGCGACCCATGTTGCAGGGTGCCGCTGACGATGGGGATGCCGGCCGGGGTATAGCGCAGGGTATCGCGTTCCGCGATGCTTGCGACCAGCAACAGCTCGTTCACTGCCCTTGCGCGCTTCTTTCCGAAGAATTAAGCAGCGGCAGCCGGAGCAGCAGCAGCTTCGGCGCGGTGGCTCTTGGCTGCGTCTTCGCGCTGGACCGACTTCATCATCGGCGACGGTGCGGTTTCAGCCTTCTTCATCTTAACGGTCAGGTGACGCAGCACGGCATCATTGAATTTGAATGCGGTTTCCAGCTCGACCAGGGTCTCGTTGTCGCACTCGATGTTCATGCAGATGTAGTGTGCCTTCGGCAGCTTCTGGATCTGGTAAGCCATTTGACGGCGGCCCCAGTCTTCGACACGGTGGATGTTACCGCCGCGCGAGGTGACCGTGGTCTTGTAGCGCTCGATCATCGCCGGGACCTGCTCGCTCTGGTCCGGGTGGACGATAAATACGATTTCATAATGACGCATGCAACACTCCTTAAGGACGTTTAAACAAATGCCCACCTCGGCGTCAAGACGAGTGTGGGAAGGGAAAGCCCGACATTATAACCGTAAAAACGTCAAGAGCTCAATCACCATCTTCGGCCATGGCCGCGGCGCGGTCTGTCCCGCGGTTATCGGCTGTGCCCGCCAAGCAAAAAAATCGGCCGAAAACATGGATTCCCCTTGCGCCCGGCGCAATACTGTACAAAAATACAGGGTGTCGAGTGTCACCGCAGACCGTTGGTTCGCTGACTCTCCTTTTCACCTACATTTATTTCACCATGCTTAAGCTCACCGCACGGCAAGAACAGATCCTCAACCTGATCAAGGAAGCCATCGACAACACCGGCTTTCCACCGACCCGCGCCGAAATCGCCAAGGAGCTTGGCTTCCGCTCGGCCAACGCCGCCGAGGAGCACCTGCAAGCCCTGGCGCGCAAGGGCGCGATCGAAATTTCCCCTGGCACCTCGCGCGGCATCCGCCTGGTCGGCAGCGCCGACGACAGCGCGCCGGCGCCTAGCGTCCCGGCAGCCCTGCTGATGTCGCTGCCGCTGGTCGGCCGCGTCGCCGCGGGTTCACCCATCCTGGCCCAGGAACACGTCGAGACCACCTACTCGGTCGACCCGGCCATGTTCTCGGCCAAGCCCGACTTCCTGCTGAAGGTCAAGGGCTGGTCGATGCGCGACGCCGGCATCTGCGATGGCGACTTCCTCGCTGTCAAGAAGGTGGATTCGGCCAAGAACGGCCAGATCGTGGTTGCCCGCATCGGCGACGAAGTCACCGTCAAGCGCTACCGTAAGAGCGGCAGCACCATCGAACTGCTGCCGGAAAACCCGGACTTCTCCGTCATCACGGTCGATCCGCAGAGCGACGAGTTCGCGCTGGAAGGCTTGGCGGTCGGCCTGCTGCGGTCCTGGCACTAAGCTAGCACTAAGTCAGCACCAGGCTGTTCCTGATGCCGGCGCACGGTGACACACCGGCGCCGGCATTTTCTTTTGCATTATTGCGTCGTGCGGTTCTGGCGCCGCTCCTCCAGCTCGTGCTGGCGCTCCGGCGTCGGCGCGTTCTTCACGATCTCGTTGTGCTCCTTGACCCAGGCATCGGTGGCCGCGCGCCAGGCCGCGAAGTCGGCCAGCACCAGCTTCGACTTCACCTGAGCGCTCTCCGATAGATTGGCGATGACGTCGTTCAGGTGCTTGCCGGCCTGCTCCATCTCCGGCTTGGTCATCAGCTTCGCGATATCGGCCGGGATCAGCTTGGTGCCGGGGTTGGCATCGTTCAGCGCATGCACCAGGCCGTTGTGGCAGTCCTGCCAGGTCTTGATGTTGGCCCAGATCCGGTCGATCTCGTCGTTCTGCTTCGAGATCGAAGGCAGGCGCGGCGCCGGGCAGCGGTACTGACCACTGCGGAAGTCGGAGCCGTCGTATTGCGTGATCCAGTAATCGATGTCCTTGCGGCGCTCGGCGCGCTGGCGGATCAGGTCCAGCGAAGCGATCGCGACCGCATTGCCCTTCGCCGCCGCCTTGCGGAACCAGGCCTCGGCCTTGGGCTCGTCCACGCTGCCGGCTTCGCCGTACAGGTACATCTCGCCCAGGTGCTGCTGGGCCACCGGATTGCCGGCATTCGCCAGCCTGGTGTATTTCTGCAGAGCTTCGGGATAGGCTTTCTTGGCGAACAGAGCATCGGCATCGGCGAGCTCGTCGGCGCAGACGGCGCCTGCTGCCAGCATGGCGACGCAAAACAGGAGAGTCTTCATGGAAACGGGGCTGTGAAAAAGGAAAGTCATGATACCTGCACAGCCCTGCCGGCTCAACCGGCCTTATTTGCCGATCGGCCGGCTGTCGAGCTTGCGCGCTTCCTCCTCCCGACGGATGTCGGTCGCGAGGCTGGCCTTGTTCGCCTCCTGCTGCGCGTTGGCTGCAAGGACGAACTCATTGGTCGCCTTGTGCCAGGCGTCGCGCTCCGCACTGAAGTTCAGCGCCTCGGCCTGGCGCCGCGTCACGACAGCAACCGTCGCGTCGTCGACGTGGGCGATGGCCTGCTCCGCTTCGCGTGGACTCATCAGTTGCAGCACATCGGTGGGAATGCGCTTGTTGGGCGGCGCAAGTTGGTTGATCCCGGCGACGAAGTCGTTGTAGCAGGTTTCCCAGTTCGCAATGGCTTCGCTGACAGCCTTGATGTCGGCATTTGTCTTCGAAACGGCCGGGATCGCGGGCATAGGGCAGGCGTATTTGCCCGACACCAGGTCCTCGCCCTTGTAGCCCTGGGTCCAGTAGGCAATGTCGGCGGCACGCTTCTCGCGCGTTTGCAGGATACCCAGCGTCTCTTTGGCGCCGCCGTGACCGCTGGCCGCGGCCTTTTGCAGCCAGGTCTGCGACTTGGCCATGTCGACCGCGGTGCCGTCGCCGTACCAGTACATCTCACCCAGGCGGAACTGCGCTTCGGCATTGCCGGCATTCGCCAGCTTCGCGTAGATGGGGAAAGCCTTGTCGTATGCCTTTGCGCGCAAGGCCTTTTCGGCATCGCCCAGATCATCGGCGCAGGCCATGCCCGCAACCAGCATCAGCATCAGCATCGCAACACCAAGTCGCTTCATCATCTCTCCTCCTGAATAGGGATAGGTATGGAAGATGATGATAGACGTGCAATTACTTCAAGACAATGCGATCAGGATAAGGCCGAACGAAAATCTTCCACCAGATCGTCCGTATCCTCGATGCCGACCGACACCCGGATCAGCGACTCGGCAATACCCATGCTGGCACGGCGCTCCGGCCCCATCTCGAAGAAGATCGTGTGCGCGACCGGGATCACCAGGGTGCGGGTATCGCCCAGGTTCGAAGCCGGGATCGCAATCCTGAGGCGGTTCAGGTAATCGAAGCAGTCGATGCCTTCCTTCAACTCGAAGCTGAACAGCGAGCCGTAGGCGCGGAACAGTTCGCTCGCCAGGGCGTGCTGGGGGTGCGAGGCCAGGCCGGGATAATGGACCGCGGCCACGCGCTCGTCGGCCTGCAGCATGGTCGCCAGCGCCAGCGCGTTGGCGCTGGTGCGCTCCATGCGCAGGGCCAGGGTCTCGGCGCCGACCGCGATGTGATGCGCGGCTTCCGGCGCCAGGCTCGCACCGAAATCGCGCAGCGACTTGGCGCGCAGCTGGGCCATGCCCTGGGCTGCCGGCGCCAGTTTGCGGAAATTCGGCGCGATGTTCGGATAGGCGCTCCAGTCGAACAGGCCGGTATCGGTCAAGGCACCGCCGAGCGCCATGCCGTGGCCGCCGATCGACTTGGTCAGCGAATTCACGACCAGGCCCGCACCCACCGCTTTCGGGCGGAACAAATAAGGCGTGGTCATGGTGTTGTCGACCACGTAGAGAATGCCGCGCTCGCGGCACAGCTGGCCGATGCGCGCCAGGTCGGCGATCTGGGTGCGCGGATTGGCGATGGTCTCGACGAACACCAGGCGCGTGTTGTCCTGCAGCGCGGCTTCGACATTGGCGACGTCGGTGGCATCGACGAAGGACACCTCGGCCCCCTGCCCCGCCACCGTGTTCCACAGGCTGTTGGTATTCCCGAACAGGAAGCTCGAGGACACGACATGGTCGCCGTCCTTGAGCAGGGCCTGGGCCAGCGCGCCGATCGCCGCCATGCCGGTGCCGAAGCACAGCGTGGCCACGCCGCCTTCCATCTTGCTGATCTTGTCTTCCAGCGCCGCCACCGTCGGGTTGCCCTGGCGGCCGTAGCGGAAGCCCGGCTCCTTGCCCTGGAAGACCGAGGCCAGCTGGCGCGCGTCGCCGTAGCCGAAGGCCACCGAGGTGTGGATGGGCTTGTGCAGCGAGCCCTGTTCGATCGGTTTCTGGCGGTCGTTGTGGAGGATGGTGGTGGTGAAGCCGTAGGTGGTCTTGTCGCTCATGATCGGGCTCTACTGGTCAGGTCGGAATGAGGGACGTGGGCACGGAGTGCCCACCCTACGGGCGCGTGACGTAGGGTGGGGTGTTGAGCCCGAGGGCTCAACACGAACGTGCCCACGATCGTGCGTTATTCGGCCGCTACCGACGGATTCAGGTTCAGCTGGGTCCGCACCAGGTCCTCGGACGACTTGCCCGAGCTCTTGTGGCGGTGGGTCTCCAGCCTGTCGAGGAACTCCGGCGTGATGTCGCCGGTGATGTAGACGCCGTCGAAGCAGGAAGCCTCGACGCTGGTCAGCTCCGGGTTCACGTCCATGATCGACTTCTTCAGCGCCTCGATGTCCTGGTAGACCAGGCGGTCGGCCGTGATCTCGCGGCACACCTCGTCCACCGTGCGGCCGTGGGCGATCAGCTCGTCGCGGGTCGGCATGTCGATGCCGTACACGTTCGGGTACAGCACCGGCGGCGCGGCCGAGGCGAAGAACACCTTGCGGGCGCCGGCTTCGCGCGCCATCTGCACGATCTCGCGGCTGGTGGTGCCGCGCACGATCGAGTCGTCGACCAGCAGCACGTTCTTGTCCTTGAATTCGGCGGCGATGGCGTTGAGCTTCTGGCGCACCGACTTCTTGCGCATGCCCTGGCCCGGCATGATGAAGGTGCGGCCGATGTAGCGGTTCTTGATGAAGCCTTCCCGGTACTCGACGCCCAGCTTCAGCGCCAGCTGGATCGCGGCCGGACGCGAGGAATCCGGGATCGGCATCACGACGTCGATTTCCTCGAGCGGGATCTCCTTGCGGATCTTGTCCGCCAGGTACTCACCCATTTTCAGACGCGTCGCGTAGACCGAGGCGCCGTCGATCACGGAGTCCGGACGCGCCAGGTAGACGTATTCGAAGGCGCAGGGGTTCAGCGACGGATTCTCGGCGCACTGGCGCGCGTGCATCTGGCTGTTTTCGTCGATCCACACGGCTTCGCCCGGCGCGATGTCGCGCACGAAGCGGAAGCCCAGGCCTTCCAGCGCCACCGATTCGCTGGCCACCAGGTATTCCGGACCCTGCTCGGTTTCGTTCACGCCCAGGCACAGCGGACGGATGCCGAAGGGATCGCGGAAGGCCAGCAGGCCGTGGCCGGCGATCTGGGCGATCACGGCATAGGCGCCGCGCACGCGCTTGTGGACCATGGCGACTGCCTTGAACACGGCTTCGGCGTCGAGCGAATAGCCGTCGGCGGCGGTCTGGATCTCGTGGGCCAGCACGTTCAGCAGCACTTCCGAGTCGGAGCTGGTGTTGACGTGGCGGCGGTCGATGCGGAACAGCTCGTCCTTCAGCTGCGCCTGGTTGGTCAGGTTGCCGTTGTGCGCCAGCGTGATGCCGAACGGCGCGTTGACGTAGAACGGCTGCGCTTCCTCTTCGCTGGACGAGCCGGCGGTCGGATAGCGGCAATGGCCGATGCCGGAATTGCCCATCAGCGAGCGCATGTTACGAGTGCGGAACACGTCGCGTACCAGGCCGTTGGCCTTGTACATCGAGAACATGCTGCTGTGGTTGGTTGCGATACCGGCCGCATCCTGGCCGCGGTGCTGCAACAGCAGCAGTGCGTCATACAGCAACTGGTTGACGGGGGCTTGCGAGACGACGCCGACGATGCCACACATGGTGCGCTCCTAAACAGCTGAACAAAAGAATTTTAAAACTGCACGTGCTGCGCAAGGGCAGCAGGCAAGAAAGGCTTGACCGTGCGCGCCCCTGTTTCCGCCATGGGCGAGAGCAGCGCGTCTTTCCAGAAAGCCTGTTGGGGGATGGAAGTCATTCCGCACAATATGACGCCGGCCAGCACGATTACAATCCCCCGGCCCAGTCCGAACAGGCCGCCGAGTCCGCGGTCGGCCAGCGACAGGCCGGTCGCCTCGATCAGCGCGCCGATCGCCAGTGCCAGCAAGCCCATCAGGACGCGCACGCCGAGGAACAATGCGATGAAGGCGACGATCAGCCTGAGCGACTCCCCCGGAACCACCGATGGTAGCATGGGCGCCAGTTTCGCGCCAAAGGCGTTCGCCACCACGAAGGCCGCGATCCAGCCGACCAGGGACAGGATTTCCTTGACCAGCCCGCGCATGGTGCTGATGACAACCGACGAGACCAGGATGAACAGGACGATGTAGTCGAAAATCGTCACGGCTCAAGCGGGAATTGCGAAGCCCGACAGGCCGATGCGGCCCAGCCTGGCGCGCATCTTGTCGGCCTCTTCCTTGCTCAGCGGACCGATCTTCACCTTGATCAGTTCACCGGCCTTCTCGGTATGCGAGCTGATGCCGGCGCCGCGCAGTTTAGCCTGCAGCTCGGCGGCCTTTTCCTGGGTCGACAGCGCGGCGACCTGCAGCACGACCTTCTGTCCGCCGGTGTCGGCCGGCTTCTCGGCCTTTTCGGCGCCCTTGCCTTCGAGGATGGCGAGCGCGCGGGCTTCGTCATGCGGCTTGGCCGGCTTGTCCTCGCTCTTCGGCTTGACGGGCTTCTCGAGCTTGTCGGCCTTGTCCGCTTTTTCGGCCAGCTTGTGCTCGGCCCTGGTGTCCTTGTGTTCCGGCTTGTGCTCGGGCTTCGGCTCCGGCTTGTGCTCGGGCTTGGGTTCCGGTTTCGGCTCAGCCTTGGCTTTCGGCGGCTCCGGCTTGCGTTCCGGCTTCGGCGGCGTGGCGCGGGTCACCGGCGGCGGCATCTGGACCACTTCCTCGCCCTTGTCGACGGTGTCGACGGCGGCCACGGTCCTGCTGTTCACGGGCGCGGGCGCTGGCGCGGGTGCTTCGGCGATCGGCGCATCGGATGCGGCGGGCGCAGGTTCGGTCGGCACCGGCAGCGGCGCCGCCTTGTCCTTGGACGGGATCTGGATCGCGATGTCGCCGGCCAGCGGCTTGGGCTGCGAGTCGAGCAGCATCGGCAGGCCGACGGCGGCCGCCAGCGCCAGCGCGATGGCGCCGACCAGGCGGCGCCTTGCGCGCTTCTTCTCGGGCAGCAGCGGGTCGTTGCCGGTGCCGCGCCCGCGCGTGCTGCCGGCGACGGCACCCACGCTCGAGGCGCGTTTGGAACGGGCGCGTTCGCCGAGTGCGGCGTCGTCGTCCTTGCTGTAGAAACGGCCGCTGTCCTCGGCAGCGCGGCCTTGCTTGTTTTTACCGAAGAACGAGAACAAGCCCATGCGTTGTCAGGTCAATGAAGAGAGGATTTACGGGCCGCCATCACGCCAGTCACGGTATAGAAGGAGCCAAAGACCACTATTCTATCATCCTGTCCGGCCCGGCTAGTTGCGTCCTGGAAGGCCGCCGCCGGATCGGCGAAAGTCTGCACCGAAAATTCGTCCGGCTTGACGCCGGCCGGCTTCTTCGCCTGCAGCTTTTCGGCCAGCACGTCCGGGTCGGCCGAACGGGGCGACGGCAGCGCCGCCACGCACCAGTGGTCGACGTAGGGCGCCATGTGCTCGATGACGGCGTCGATGTCCTTGTCCTGCATGATGCCGAACACCGCATAGGTGAAACGGTGGTAGCCCATGTTCGACAGGTTCTGCGCCAGCGTCGCCGCCGCGTGCGGATTGTGGGCCACGTCCAGCACCGTGGTCGGACGGCCAGGCAGCACCTGGAAGCGGCCCGGCAGCTCGACCATCGCCAGACCGGCGCGCACTTCCTGCGCACCCACCGGCAGCTGCATGCGCAGCGCTTCGAGCGCGGCCAGCGCGGCCGAGGCGTTCAGCAGCTGGTTCGCGCCGCGCAGGGCCGGATAGGCCAGCGAGTTGCGGCGCTGCGAACGGCCGCCATAGGCCCACTGCTGCTTGTCGCCCTGGTAGTTGAAGTCGCGGCCGATCAGCCACAGGTCGGCGCCGATGTCTTCGGCATGCTTGATCAGCGACGCCGGCGGTTGCGGATCGCTGCAGATCGCCGGACGGCCGCTCCGGAAGATGCCGGCCTTCTCGAAGCCGATCTCCTCGCGCGTGTCGCCCAGGTAGTCCTTGTGGTCGATGTCGATGCTGGTGACGATGGACACGTCGGCGTCGATCACGTTGACCGCATCGAGGCGCCCGCCCAGGCCCACCTCGAGGATCGCGACGTCGATCTCGCTGGTGGACAGCAGGTGCGCGATCGCCAGCGTGGTGAACTCGAAATAGGTCAGGTCGATGTCGCCGCGCGCGGTTTCCACCACGTCGAAGGCGGACACCAGTGCTTCATCGCTGGCCATCTCGCCGTTGATGCGGGCGCGCTCGTTGAAGTCGAGGAAGTGCGGCTTGATGTACAGGCCGGTGCGGTAGCCGCCCTGCAGCAGCATCGCCTCCAGCATGGCGCAGGTCGAGCCTTTGCCGTTGGTGCCGGCCACCATGATCACGGGGCAGGAGAACGCGAGGTGCATGCGTTCCTTGACGGCGCGCACGCGGTCCAGGCCCATGTCGATATGGGTCTCGGCATGGCGCGACTCGAGCAGCGCCAGCCAGTCGGGCAAGGTGGTGGGGAGCATAGGCATGGGGGATGTGCGGTGCAGAGCGGTAAAGGGCGGCTGGCACAGCATCCCTTTACCGCTTTTTTCTGGATGGATTTACGCGAGGACGTCGGCCGGCTGGCTTTGCAGCAGGGCCAGCAGATGGGCGATCTCTTCGCGCATCTTGCGGCGGTCGACGATCATGTCGACGGCGCCCTTCTGGACCAGGAACTCGGCGCGCTGGAAGCCTTCCGGCAGCTTTTCGCGCACGGTGTTTTCGATCACGCGCGGGCCGGCGAAGCCGATCAGGGCCTTCGGTTCGGCGATCACGACGTCGCCCATGAAGGCGAACGACGCGGACACGCCACCCATGGTCGGGTCGGTCAGCACACTAATGAAGGGCAGCTTCTTTTCGGAGAGCTTGGTCAGCATGGCAGTGGTCTTCGCCATCTGCATCAGCGACAGCAGGCCTTCCTGCATACGGGCGCCGCCGGTGGCGGTGATGCAGATGAAGGGCACCTTCTGCTCCAGGGCCACCTGGGCGCCGCGCGCGAAACGCTCGCCGACCACGGAACCCATCGAGCCGCCCATGAATTCGAATTCGAAGCAGGCGACGACGACCGGCAGGCTCATGATCGAGCCGCCCTGCACGATCAGGGCATCGGTTTCGCCGGTGGCGTCCATGGCCTGCTTGAGACGGTCCGGATACTTCTTGCTGTCCTTGAACTTCAGGGTGTCGACCGGCAGCGCGTCCTGGCCGATCTCATAGCGGCCGCCTTCGTCCAGCAGCGCATCGAGGCGCTCGCGGGCGCGGATGCGCATGTGATGGCTGCACTTCGGGCACACGTGCAGGTTGGACTCGAGGTCGGTCCGGTACAGCACCGATTCGCACGACGGGCACTTGACCCACAGGCCTTCGGGCATGGTCTGCTTCTTGGCGGCGGCATCGGAGCGCTGGATCCGTGGGGGCAGCAGTTTTTCCAACCAACTCATGTGTTCTCCTTTGCGGCAATTCAGAATTGGCGGTAGTGTAGCCGGTCAAGTCCCTCTTGTCGAATGCTTGCTCTAATTTACTTGCCTGTTAGTCAAACTTGAAAACCAGGCCACATGCGGGCTGTGGCGGATCAGGGCAGGACCGTCTCGACCAGCTCGAAGTGCAGGGCGACGAATTCGAAATCGTCGTGCAGCGCGTATTGCGGCAGGCAGGCGATGTGCACCTCCTGGAATTCGCGCGCGCTCGACATGTTCTCGCCGCGCCATACCGCCTCCGGGATATCGCCGAAGCGGATTGTTTCCACTTTGGTGGCGCGGATCAGGCAGCGCAGGCGCTGCTTCAAGTCGTAGACTTCGATCAGGTCGCCGGCCGCGTAGCCGCCGTCGCCGTATTCGCCGTAGCCCTTGTAGTAGTCTTCAGCCACGTCGGCGGTGACGGTCTTGCGGCCTGCCATGACGTCGCGCGGCAGGCTGTCGTCTTCTTCATCGGCGCCCCAGAAGGTCAGGCGTTTCAGGCGGCTCATTCTTCCCTGCGCTCGGCGATCGTGAATTCGATGCCGCCGACCCAGCGGGCCACGCCGTTGTAGACCCAGGCGCCGAGGAAGGTGAAGATGAAGCCGAACACCGCGTACATCAGCGGCATCCACCACAGCATGCCCCAGGGGATGGGCTGGTGGGTGAGCAGCGAAGGAACGATCGCGAACAGCATCATCGGGATCGAGATGACCAGGTACAGCACGGTCATGACTTTTGCCGTTTGCAGTTTGGAGATATGAACGATCTGGGTTTTCATGTCGGCAGGATGTGGTTGCACTGACGACAATGTAGCTGATGTTTGCAATTAGGCAAACAAAAATGAAGGCGCCGCCCTGGTTTTCGACGGCATGCCTTTCGGTGTACGATACATGCGTTTCTTGCAAGGATATGGAGATGAAGACCCTCATGCGCAATCGCCCGGCTGCAGTCGTGAATGCCTTCCTGGTTGCCGCCGTGTTTGCCGTCGCGTTCTGGACCATCGATCGGCTCCCGGGCGCCGGCCAGGTCGCGATTCACTGGGGGCCCGACAACCGGCCTGACGCCTGGATCGGCGGGGCCGCCGTCCAGCTGGTGAATCCGATCGTCGCGCTGGTGATCTGGTTCCTGATGTGCGCCGCGCCGCAGCGCTTCGCAGCGCCCGGAAAATCGCCGGATACCGTGCACGCCAGGCTGTCCGTCGTTTTCCATATCCAGTTGGCGGTGCAGCTCCTGATCGCGATCTACGCGCTGGGCTGGTCGCCGTTCTGACCGGGGCGCATGCCCCGGCCGGTACTGCCTGCTTACTTGGCGTCCAGCGCCGCGCGGATCCCCGCCACGAAGGCGCGCACCGCTTCCGCCCCCTGCTCTTTCGGCGTGTTCTCCAGCTCCTGGATGATGCGGCTGCCGATCACCACGGCATCCGCCACCGCCGCCACCGACTTCGCGGTCTCGGCATCGCGGATGCCGAAGCCGACGCCGATCGGCAGCTTCACATGTTCGCGGATCGCGGCCACGCGGCGCGCCACGTCGGCGGTGTCGATGCCGCCGGCGCCGGTCACGCCCTTCAGCGAGACGTAATACGAGAAGCCGCTGCCGTGGCGCGCCACCTGCTTCACACGTTCCACCGTCGAGGTGGGTGCGAGCAGGAAGATCAGGTCGAGGTCGTTCGCCTTCATCTCCGCGGCGAAATCTGCGCACTCCTCCGGCGGATAGTCGACCACGATGGCGCCGTCGGCGCCCGCGGCCTTGGCGCGGCGGATGAATTCCGAAGGCCCCATGCGCTCGATCGGATTGGCGTAGCCCATCAGGACCACCGGCGTGTGCTGGTTGGTCTTGCGGAATTCAAGCACGTAGTTGAAGACGTCGTTCATGCTGATGCCGAAGGCCAGCGCGCGTTCGCAGGCACGCTGGATGACCGGGCCTTCCGCCATCGGGTCGGAGAACGGGACGCCGAGTTCCAGCACGTCGGCGCCGCCCGCCACCAGCGCGTGCATGATGGGCACGGTGACATCGGGGCCGGGGTCGCCGGCGGTAACGAAGGTGACGAGGCCGGTCTTGCCCTGCTGTTTCAGGGCATTGAAGGTAAGTTCGATTCGGGACATGTCTGCTCTCTTTTTATCAACCGAAATTCAGGCCGGCGCGCTGCGCGACCGTGTGCATGTCCTTGTCGCCGCGGCCGGACAAGTTCACCAGGATGATCTGGTCGGCAGGCAGGGTCGGCGCCAGCTTGGCCGCGTACGCGATCGCGTGCGAGGATTCCAGCGCCGGGATGATGCCTTCGATGCGGCAGCAGTCGTGGAAGGCCTGCAGCGCTTCGTCGTCGGTGATCGAGACATATTGGGCGCGCTCGATGTCCTTCAGCCAGGCGTGCTCGGGGCCGACGCCCGGATAGTCCAGGCCGGCCGAGACCGAGTGCGTTTCGATGATCTGGCCGTTCGCATCCTGCAGCAGGTAGGTCCGGTTGCCGTGCAGGACGCCTGGGAAGCCGGCCGTCAGCGAGGCCGAGTGCTTGCCGCTGTCCAGGCCCTCGCCCGCCGCCTCGACGCCGACCAGCTTGACGCCCGGCTCGTCGATATAGGGGTAGAAGATGCCCATCGCGTTCGAACCGCCGCCGATGCAGGCGACCACATAGTCCGGCTGGCGGCCGGTCATCTGCGGCATCTGCACGCGGCATTCCTCGCCGATCACCGACTGGAAGTCGCGCACCATCATCGGGTACGGGTGCGGGCCAGCCACGGTGCCGATGATGTAGAAGGTGTTTTCGATGTTGGTGACCCAGTCGCGCATCGCTTCGTTGAGCGCGTCCTTCAAGGTCTTGGAGCCGCTTTCCACCGGCACCACGGTCGCCCCCAGCAGCTTCATGCGGTACACGTTCTGGGCCTGGCGCTTGACGTCCTCGGCGCCCATGTAGACCACGCATTCGAGGCCGAAGCGGGCGCAGATGGTGGCGGTGGCGACGCCGTGCTGGCCGGCGCCGGTCTCGGCGATGATGCGCGGCTTGCCCATGCGTTTCGCCAGCAGGGCCTGGCCGATCACGTTGTTGATCTTGTGGGCGCCGGTGTGGTTCAGGTCTTCGCGCTTGAAGAAGATCTGGGCGCCGAGGCCATCGTGCGCGCCTTGCTGCGACCAGCGCTTGGCGTGGTAGACCGGCGACGGACGGCCGACGAAGTGCGCCAGCTCGTAGCGGAACTCTTCCAGGAACGCGGGATCCTGGCTGTAGCGGGCATAGGCTTCGTTCAGCTCGGCCAGCGCGTGGCTGAGGGTTTCGGCGACAAAAGAGCCGCCGTAGGGGCCGAAGTGGCCGGAAGCGTCCGGCAGCTGGTATTCGGGGGTCTTGAAAAGACTTTTAGGAGTGTTCTCCATGGTGTGACTCGCTCGTATCGGGTGATGCATCGGCAGCCCGCACCGCGTCGATGAACGCGGCAATCTTGCGGGCATCCTTGATCCCCTTGCTTTCCTCGACACCACTGCTGATGTCGACCGCAAAGGGGCGTACGCGCATCACCGCGCTAGTCACGTTTTGCACGCTCAAGCCACCACTCAAAACGACCCGAGGCGCGAGCTCTTTTGGAATAAGAGACCAATCGAAAACCTTTCCTGCACCGCCGTAGGCGTCGACCCAGGTGTCGAGCAACAGACCCGAAAACCAGGCGCTGGCGACGCGGTATTGAGCTTCCGATTCTAGCAGGTCGGACGCGCTTGTGTCGGGTTTGACGCGGAAAGCCCGCACGAAAGGCCGCCGCACCGCCGCGGCAATGGCGGCGCACTGCTCGGCGGTTTCGTCGCCGTGGAACTGCAGCAGTGCGATCGGGCCGTTGTCGACGGCCTGGCGCACCTCATCCACGCTAGCGTTGACGAACAGGCCGACGCCGTTCACGAAGGGCGGCATGGCCGGGGCCAGCGCCTTCCATTGTTCGGGGGCGAGGTAGCGCGGGCTCTTCGGGTAGAACACGAAGCCGAGGGCATCGGCGCCGCCGTCGACTGCCGCGCGCAGGTCTTGTTCGCGGGTGATGCCGCAGATTTTGATTCGGGTGCGATTCATAAAAAGAACGGCGGCGTCGCCTCTTGCGGCAGTCCCCACTTCGGGTCGTAGTCGATTGTAGCAAGATACAAGCCGTCGGGCATGAAGGTCGGCGCGGCGGCGTCGCGCGAGCGGGCCGCGAGCACCTCGGCCATCCAGCCCGGCTCGTTGCGGCCGGTGCCCACGTAGATCAGCGAGCCGACGATATTCCTCACCATGTGGTGCAGGAAGGCCGAGGCGCGCACCGTGAACACGATCACGTCGCCCTGGCGCACGATGTTCACTTCGTGCATCTGCTTGATCGGCGAATTCGCCTGGCATCCGGAAGCGCGGAAGCTGCTGAAGTCGTGCGTGCCGATCAGGTGCCGGGCCGCCTCCTGCATGCGCTCGACGTCCAGCGGACGGAACACCCAGCCGGCGCGGCCGGCCAGCAGGGCCGACGGATTCGGGTGGTTGTACAGCACGTAGTGGTAGGTGCGCGACCTGGCCGAAAAGCGCGCGTGGAAGTCCTGCCCTTCCGCATCCGGCGCGACCGCATGCGCCCAGCGCACGACGATCGAATCCGGCAGGAAGGCGTTGGTGCCGCGCACCCAGGACTGCGGCGGGCGGTCCAGCTCCGTGTCGAAGTGGACGACCTGCTCGATCGCGTGCACGCCGGCGTCGGTGCGGCCGGCGCAGGCGGTGGCGATCGGCGTGCAGGCAAATTTCTCGAGCGCGATTTCCAGTTTATCCTGGACCGTGTCGCGCGATGGTTGTTTCTGGTACCCGTTCCAGGCGGTGCCGATGTACTGGACACCCAATGCAATTCTTGTCACCCGACCGGCCTCACACGAGCTGTGCGCGCATTGCGTTGGCCTTCGAGACCTGGTCGCTGTTGCCGCCCTTGATGACTTCCTCGAGCAGCTCGCGCGCGCCCTCCTTGTCACCGATTTCCTGATACGCGATGGCCAGATCCAGCTTGGTTTCCATCTCCATGTGCGCGGCCGTCATCTCGGCCGGCGCGGCGGCGCTGGCGGTTTCCACTTCCGGCAGCGCCAGACCGTTGCCCTCGCCCGGCAGGTCGAGGTCGAAGCCGCCGAGGTCGAAGGCCGGCTCGACCTTTGCCGGCTCCAGCATGTCGTGCGGCGCGTAGGCCGCGCTTTCGACCGGCGCCGGGGTCGCCGTCGGCAGCCCGTTGTGCAGCGTGTCCAGGCCGAACAGTTCGTCTTCCAGCGAGAGCGCCGGGGCCGGGTCGGCCTGCGCCGGCTTGGCCTCGTCGACCAGGCCGAAGTCCATGGTGTCGAGGTCGAACAGCGGGTCCTTCAATTCGGTGGCCGGGGCGGTTTCTTCCGGCGCGGCCGGGATCGACGGCAAGTCGAATTCCCTGGCCAGGTTGGCCATGTCGAAGTCGCTGTTGGCGAATTCGTTGGCCGGTGCGGCGGCAGCGATGTCGGAGGCCGCGCCGGCGCCCGGGATGGTGTCGCCGAGGTCGAAGTCGCCGAACGGCAGGTCGTCCGCGGTCTCGAGCGGCTGGATGGCCGGCTGCGGCAGCGGGCTCGCGGCCGGGGCGCCGAAGTCCATGTCGAAGGAGAAGTCGAGCGGCTCGTCGGCGGCTGCCGGCGCCGCTGCGCCGGTCGTTTCGGCATGCATCGCCACCGGCTCGGCCGCTGCGGCTGCCGGGGCTGCGTCGAAGCTGCCCATGTCGAAGTCGAGCAGGTTGTCGTCGTGCGCCGCTTGCGCCGGCTTCGGTTCCTCGGCCTGCACCGGCTCGAAGGCCAGGCCGCCCAGGTCGAAGTCGAGCGTATGCTCGTCGTCGGCCGGGCTGGCTGCGGCGGCTTGCGGCTGGACGGGCGACTGCGCGGCCGACTGCGCGGCCGGCTGCGCGGCACCCATCGCGCCGGCGAAGTGCTGGTCGAAGCTCATCGGCTCGTGCGCCGCGGCGGCCGGGGTCGCGGTCATGTCGTCGGCGGCGCCGAAGACGTCGTCGAAGTCGCGTGAACTCAGGGTCTGCGCTGCCTCGCCGGGGGCCGGGACGGCGTCGGCCTGCGGCGCGCCGGCCGCATACAGCGGGTTCAGCGGATCGATGGACAGGCCCAGCGCGGCGGCCTGCGCCCACTCGTCGCCGTGGCCGCGCGTCATGCTGTACAGCTCGCCGGCCTGGGTCTCGAAGGCGCGCTGGTCCTTGCGGGCGGCGTAGATCTCGAGCAGCTTGAGGCGCACCGGATAGCGTTCCGGATGGGTGCGCAGCGCTTCCTTCAGGATCTCTTCGGCCTGGGCGTCGCGGCCATAGGCGATGTAGACGTCGGCTTCGGCCACCGGGTCGACTTCGTTGGTGTCGAGCTGGCTGGCCGAGGGCGCGAAGCTGGAATTGAACACGCTGTTGTTGGTGTCCACGCTCTGGCCGCCGGTTTCGGCGAACAGCGAGTGCGCCGGTGCGGTCGGCACGCCCAGGATCGACGGCTCGGCGACGGCCTTGACCTCTTTCTTCTTGCGGCGCTGGGCCGCCAGCAGGCCGCCGAGCAGCAGCACGGCCGCGCCGCCGCCGACCAGCGGCAGGTTCTCCATCAGGAAGTCGAAGATGCCCGGTTCCGCGGCAGGCGCCGGGGCCGGTGCCGGCTTGATGGTCGGCAGCTTCTTCGGCGCCGGCTTGTCCTGCGCCGGGGCCGGAGTCGGGGCAGGCGTGACGGTGGCGGCAGCGTTCTGCTGGGCCTCGGCGCCGCCCTTGCTCTTGACCGTCGCCAGCTTCTCGAGGTCGTTGATGTTCTGTTCGAGCTCCTTCACGCGCTTCTGGGATTCTTCCAGCTCGCGCTGCTTGGCGATCGTGTCCTCGGCGCTCATGGTCGCGCCCTTGCCGGCAGCGCTGCCGGCAGCAGGCGCCTTCGACAGGCGCAACTGGTCCTGGGACTCGTTGGCGGCGGTCGGGCGCTCCTCGACCTTGGCGGTGATCTTGCCGCCGGCGCTCTGGCCCGCCTGCGGAGTCCTGGTCGGCTCGGCATTGCCGACCTGGCCGGCCAGCTTGTTGCGGTAGGCGTTGAAGTCGGCCGCGTGGGCGACCACGACGCCATGCGCCTCGCCCTCGTTCAGCGACTGCACGCTGCCGGCGTCCGGCACCGACAGGATGCGGCCCGACTTCAGGCGGTTCATGTTGTTGCCGATGAAGGCATCCGGATTGGCGCGGTACAGCGCCACCAGCATCATGTCGAGCGAAACGTCGACCGGCTTCAGTTGCGCGGCGATGCGGCCCAGGCTGTCGCCCGGCTTGACGCGGTACTTTGAAGCACCGCTCGCGGCGCTGCCCGAAGACGCCGGCCTGCCCTCCTCGGCGGCGCGTGCGCGGTCGGCGCGGCGCGGACGTTCGCTCGCCACCGGTGCCGCCGGCGCGGCCGCAGCCGGGGCTTCGGCACGCGGGCGCGCGGCCGGCGGCGCTTCGTTCGATGCCACCTGCGCCGACTGGGTCGCGCGCAGCTCGGCCGGATCGAGCAGGAAGGTGTACTCGCGCACCAGGCGGCCGTTATTCCAGGTCAGCTCCAGCAGCATGTCGACGAAAGGCTCGTTCAGCGGCTGGGTCGAACTCACGCGGATGAACTGCCGGCCATTGCGCTGCTCGACCGCGAAACGCAGCGACAGCAGGGCCGGATTGAATTCGATGTTCGCGGTACGGAAGGCCTCCGGCGAAGCCAGCTTGGCCACCAGGCCGTTGGCCTCGTCGCTGGACACCGCCGTCAACTCGATTTCGGCACGCAGGGGCTGGCCGAGCGCCGAGAGCACGGTGAGTTTGCCGAGGCCCGCCGCATGCGCGGCCGAGCTCAGAACCAACGCACTGGCAACCGCCGCGGTGAGCTTCTTCAGCGCGGACGACTTCATCGAGGGACGTTGAGTGGAATGCATAATTCGACTGAATGAGTTGAGCGGGAGAGGTGATCAGCCCGGAGGCGAGCCCGGTGGTCTCGGCAACATAGCATCATGCACTATGGCACGCAAGCTCTACGGAAAGAAACATTCACGACCCGTGAGATATGTAGACGGTCTATTCATGCAAGTGATGTTTTTTGGGTCAAACCATGACATTTGATTAGCACCTCTTGCCATGCCGACCACAAACGACGGCCATGAAAAAAGGCGGCACGAGGCCGCCTTCATTCTACCCTTGAACCGGGTCCGGCTTATTTGTCCAGCACGATGCGCAGCATGCGGCGCAGCGGTTCGGCGGCGCCCCACAGCAGCTGGTCGCCGACGGTGAAGGCCGAGATGTAGTCCGGGCCCATCGACATCTTGCGCACGCGGCCGACCGGGATGTTCAGGCTGCCGGTGACGGCAGCCGGGGTCAGGTCGCGCATCGAGGCTTCGCGCGTGTTCGGCACGAACTTCACCCACTGGTTGTCGTTGGAGATGATGTCGTTGATCTCATCCAGCGGCACGTCCTTCTTGAGCTTGATGGTCAGCGCCTGCGAGTGGCAGCGCATCGCGCCGATGCGGACGCACAGGCCGTCGACCGGGATCACATTGCCCGATGCCGAGGTGCGGCCGAGGATCTTGTTGGTCTCGGCGCCGCCCTTCCACTCTTCCTTCGACTGGCCGTTGCCCAGGTCCTTGTCGATCCAGGGAATCAGGTTGCCGCCCAGCGGCACGCCGAACTGTTTCGTTTCCTCAAGCGACATGCCATGCTGGGTCGCCAGCACGGTGCGGTCGATCTCGAGGATGGCCGAGGCCGGGTCGTCCAGCAGCGGCTTGACGGCCGCGTTGATGGTGCCGAACTGGGTCAGCAGTTCGCGCATGTGCTGGGCACCGCCGCCCGATGCCGCCTGGTAGGTCATGGAGGTCATCCAGTCGACCAGGTCGTGCTTGAACAGGCCGCCCAGGCCCATCAGCATGCAGGACACGGTGCAGTTACCGCCGATGAAGTTCTTCACGCCGCGGGTCATCGCATCCTTGATGACGTTCAGGTTGACCGGGTCCAGCACGATGACGGCGTCGTCGTTCATGCGCAGGGTCGATGCAGCGTCGATCCAGTAGCCGTTCCAGCCGGCTGCGCGCAGCTGCGGGAAGACTTCGGTGGTGTAGTCGCCGCCCTGGCAGGAGATGATGATCTCGCACTTCGAGAGCTCGGCGATGTCGGTGGCGCTCTTCAGTTTGGTCTCGTTCTTCGCCATGGCCGGCGCAGCGCCGCCCGGGTTCGACGTGGTGAAGAACACCGGCTCGATATGGTCGAAATCGCCCTCGTCCTGCATACGCTTCATGAGGACCGACCCGACCATGCCGCGCCAACCAACCAGACCAACTAGTTTCATTTCAAATTCCCTCGTTTTATGTTTGCTTTCGTGGGCTTACCGGGCCCACGATGAATATCGATTAACGCCGCATCACGCCAATGCGTTGACCACCGCGTCGCCCATCTGTTCGGTACCGACGCGCGTGGTGCCCTGCTCGAAGATGTCCGGCGTGCGCAGGCCCTGTGCCAGCACGGCCTTGACGGCATTCTCGATGCGGTCCGCCTGCTCGGCCTTGCCGAGCGAGAAACGCAGCATCATCGCCGCCGACAGGATGGTCGCCAGCGGATTCGCGACGCCCTGGCCGGCGATATCCGGCGCCGAGCCGTGCGACGGTTCGTACAAGCCCTTGTTGTTCGCATCCAGCGAAGCCGAGGGCAGCATGCCGATCGAACCGGTCAGCATCGCGGCTGCGTCCGACAGGATGTCGCCGAACATGTTGCCGGTGACGATGACGTCGAACTTCTTGGGCGCGCGCACCAGCTGCATCGCCGCGTTATCGACGTACATGTGCTCGAGCTGGACGTCCTGGTATTCCTTGTGCACCTCGGTGACGATGTCGCGCCAGAACTGGAAGGTCTCCAGCACGTTGGCCTTGTCGACGCTGGTCACGCGCGAACCGCGCTTGCGCGCAGCCTGGAAGGCGACGTGGGCGATGCGGCGGATTTCGCCTTCCGCATAGCGCATGGTGTCGAAGCCTTCGCGCTGGCCTGCGAACGGACCGTCCAGACATTCGCGCACGCCGCGCGGCTTGCCGAAATAGATGTCGCCGGTCAGCTCGCGGATGATCAGGATGTCCAGGCCCGACACGACCTCCGGCTTGAGCGTCGATGCGCCCGCCAGTTCCGGATACAGGATGGCCGGACGCAGGTTGGCGAACAGGCCGAGTTCCTTGCGCAAGCCGAGGATGGCCTGCTCGGGGCGCAGCGCGCGCTCGAGATTGTCGTACTTGTAGTCGCCGACGGCGCCGAACAGCACCGCATCGGCGGCCTTGGCCAGCGCCAGCGTTTTTTCGGGTAACGGATGCCCGTGGGCCGCGTAGCCGGCGCCGCCGACTTCCGCGCTCTCCATCTCGAAGGATTCGCCGAGCGCGTTCAGCACCTTGACGGCCTGCGCCGTGATTTCGGGACCGATGCCGTCGCCCGGCAGGATGGCAATCTTCATGTCAGACTTTCTCAGATGGTGTTGGCGAGCCAGGGCTGCGCGCGCAGGTGGCGTTCTTCGAAGGCGCGGATCTCGTCGGCGTGGCGCAGGGTCAGGCCGATGTCGTCCAGGCCGTTCAGCAGGCAGTACTTGCGGAATTCGTCGATCGCGAATTCGAAGTCCAGCTGGCCGTCCGGCGTGCGGATCACCTGCTGCTCCAGATCGACCACCAGCCTGAAGCCCGGGAAGGCCTTCACTTCATTGAACAGCTGGTCGATCTGCTGTTCGCTCAGCGCGATCGGCAGCAGCCCGCTCTTGTAGCAGTTGTTGAAGAAGATGTCGGCGAAGCTCGGCGCGACGATGGCGCGGAAGCCGTACTGCTGCAGCGCCCAGGGCGCGTGCTCGCGCGAAGAACCGCAGCCGAAGTTCTTGCGGGCCAGCAGGATCGACGCGCCGGCGTAGCGCGGCTGGTTCAGCACGAAGTCCGGGTTCAGCGGGCGCTTGTCGTTGTCCATGCCCGGTTCGCCGTGGTCGAGGTAACGCCACTCGTCGAACAGGTTGGGGCCAAAGCCGGTACGGCGGATCGACTTCAGGAACTGCTTGGGGATGATGGCGTCGGTATCGACGTTGGCGCGGTCGAGCGGCGCCACCAGTCCTTCGTGTACGGTGAATTTTTCCATGATCCGAGGGGTCAGAGCCCGGTGTTGGTTTTCAAAGGGCTCTGACCCGGTAGTCCGCGGCCGATGCCCGTCGATTCGAAACTTACTTGCCGCCCGCGCCGGTAATGACCTGGCCAACCTTCTGCACGTCCTTGCCGACACCCGAGATGGTGTTGCAGCCGGCGGCAGCGATGGCGATGAGGGCGAGAGCGATTACTTTTTTCATGGTTCTGCTGTGTTGATTTATTGGGTTAAAAATGTGTGCGTGGCTGAGCACCGGGCTCCGACCCTAGATTTTACGGACGTCGACGAAGTGGCCCGCGATCCCGGCCGCCGCAGCCATGGCCGGCGACACCAGGTGGGTGCGTCCGCCCTGCCCCTGGCGGCCTTCGAAGTTGCGGTTCGAGGTCGAGGCGCAGCGCTCGCCCGGCTCGAGGCGGTCGGCGTTCATCGCCAGGCACATCGAGCAGCCCGGCTCGCGCCATTCGAAGCCGGCGGCCTTGAAGATGCGGTCGAGGCCTTCGCGCTCGGCCTGTTCCTTCACCAGGCCCGAACCCGGCACCACCATCGCCAGCTTGACGTTCGAAGCGCGCTGGCGCCCGCGCACGATGGCGGCGGCGGCGCGCAGGTCTTCGATGCGCGAGTTGGTGCAGGAGCCGATGAAGACCTTGTCGATGCGGATGTCCTCGATCGGGGTGTTCGGCTTGAGGTCCATGTAGACCAGCGCGCGCTCCATGGCGTCGCGCTTGACCGGGTCGCGTTCCTTGTCCGGATCCGGCACGCGGCCGTCGACCGTGGTCACCATCTCCGGCGAAGTGCCCCAGGTGACCTGCGGGCGGATGTCGGCGGCGTTCAGGGTCACGACCATGTCGAACTTCGCGCCCGGGTCGCTGTGCAGGGTGCGCCAGTAGGCGACCGCCTGCTCCCACTGCGGCCCGACCGGTGCGAACGGACGCCCCTTCACGTACTCGATGGTGGTGTCGTCGACCGCCACCATGCCGGCGCGCGCGCCCGCTTCGATCGCCATGTTACAGACCGTCATCCGGCCTTCCATCGACAGCGAACGGATGGTCGAGCCGGCGAATTCGATCGCGTAGCCGGTGCCGCCGGCGGTGCCGATCCTGCCGATCACGGCCAGCACGATGTCCTTGGCGGTGACGCCCGGCGGCAGCGCGCCGTCGACCTGCACCAGCATGGCCTTCGATTTCTTCGCCAGCAGGGTCTGGGTGGCCATCACGTGCTCGACTTCCGAGGTGCCGATGCCGTGCGCCAGGCAGCCGAAGGCGCCGATGGTCGAGGTGTGCGAGTCGCCGCAGACCACCGTCATGCCCGGCAGCGTCGCGCCCTGCTCCGGCCCGATCACGTGGACGATGCCCTGGCGCTTGTCGTTCATGTTGAAGTAGGTGACGCCGAAGGCCTTGGTGTTCTCATCCAGCGTCTCGACCTGCAGGCGCGAGGTCGGGTCCGCGATGCCGCGCGAACGGTCGGTGGTCGGCACATTGTGGTCGGCTACGGCAAGGTTGGCGGAGGTGCGCCATAGCTGGCGGTCCGCCACGCGCAGGCCTTCGAAGGCCTGGGGGCTGGTGACTTCGTGCACCAGCTGGCGGTCGATATACAGCACGGTGGTGCCATCCGCATCGGCACGCACGACATGCGAATCCCAGAGTTTGTCGTAGAGCGTTTTCAACATGATCTATCCATTCGAACAGCCGGCTTATGCGGGCATGGTCTTTGATTATGCCATATTTGTGCACTGCGTCAGCCCGCCCTGCTTGCACGATTATTTCAACCGAAACCTCTACATGCAAATTTTGTTTGCCTTGAATGACTGGAATGCAAATGAAAATAGCCTGCACGGTTTCCGGGCAGGCTATTCTTGGTTTTGTTGCTTTGTGGTTTTTATGCCGCCAGACGCACCGATGAGCGGCAGCCGTCCATCAGGAAGGACAGGCCGACGACCAGCACCAGCGAACCTTCCGCCGAGCGTGCGGTACCGGTGATGCCTTCGACGTGCAGCGCCGTCATCGGCTTGATCACCAGGTCGGCCGTGCCGTCCACCGCTTCCACCGCGATGATGTAGGGCTGGGGCGCGTTGATGACGATGCCGACGCGCTCCGAGCATTCCTCGTAGCCCAGCGACAGCGCCAGCGAACGCACCGGCAATGGACGGCCCTGGTCTTTCAGCACCGGGGCGCCGCCGACCTGCATGAAGGTCTCCGGCAGCTCGACCACGCGCTCGACCACCGCCATCGGCAGGGCCAGCTGGGCGCCCGAGGTCGACACCAGCATGGTCGGCACGATCGACAGTTCGATCGGCAGGCGGATCGAGAACTTGGTGCCCTTGCCCAGGTTCGAGTCGATGCGGATCGCGCCGCGGTTCTTCTCGACGGCGGTCTTGACCACGTCCATGCCAACGCCGCGGCCCGACACCGAGGACGCCACGTCCTTGGTCGAGAAGCCGGGCAGGAACACCAGCTGGTAGGCTTCGTCGTCGGACGTCGCCTGGTGCTCGGTGATCAGGCCCTTCTCCATCGCCTTCTTGCGCAGCTTGGCCGGGTCCATGCCGCGGCCGTCGTCCTGCAGCACGATCATGACGCTGTTGGCTTCCTGCCAGGCTTTCAGCAGGATGTAGGCCTTGGCCGGCTTGCCGTTGGCGACGCGGTCTTCCGGCCCTTCGACGCCATGGTCGAGCGCATTGCGCAGCATGTGCACCAGCGGATCGTACAGGCTGTCCACCACCACGCGGTCGACTTCGGTCTCGGCGCCTTCGATGGTTAGTTCGACTTCCTTGCCCAGGTCCTTGGCCAGCTCGCGCACCAGGCGCGGGAATTTCTGGAACAGGCGGCCGACCGGCTGCATGCGGGTCGCCAGCGTGGCGCGCTGCAGCTCGGCCGAGTAGCGCGAGGCGCGCTCCAGGGTTTCGGTCAGGGTCGCCATCAGGGTGGCAGCCTGGCCTTCGAACTTGAACTGCGACAGGCGCTCGAGCAGCACGGCGGCCTGGTTCGCGGCCTGCACCGATTCGCCGGCCACTTCCAGCAGCGCGTCCAGCTTGACCGCGTCGATACGGATGCTTTCGTCGGCCTTGGCGGCGGCAGCCTGCGCCGGCTTGTTCTCGGTGCGGCGCTCGACGCCGTCCCAGCCCGATTTGGCCTGCGCCGCGTCGGGTGCGGCAGCAGCAGGCGCTGCCGCCGCGGGCACTGCGGCAGCGGATGTCGCTTCCTGTGCAGCGGCAGTAGCAGCGGTAGCAGCTGCGGCGGCCGGCGTATGCGTGCCGGGCGGGACCACCGCCATGTACATCGCTTCCCAGTCCAGGCCGTCGGCGCTGGCAGCTGCGGCAACCGGGGCCGGTGCGGCGGCCGGCACTGGCGCCGGCGCTGCTGCCACGGGGGCCGGTGCCGGTGCTGCCGCCTTCGGCGCATCCTTGCCGTCGATCGCATCCTTCAGCATGCGCTCGAGGTCGGCCGGCATCGGCGCCAGCTGCTCGGGCGCGGTACCGTTGTTCAGGTCGTTGAGCTGGTCGGCGACGAAGCCGGATGCCTGCAGCGACGCTTCGATCGCCGACGGCGTGACCGGGGCCGCGCCGGTGCGCAGCGCGTCGAACAGGTTTTCCGTCAGGTGGCAGGCGGTCACCAGCGCAGGCAGTCCCATGAAGCCCGCGCCACCCTTGATGGTGTGGAACGAGCGGAACACCGCGTTCAGCGTTTCCTTGTTATCGGGATCGCGTTCGAGGCGGAGCAGGTGCTCCTCGACGTTGGTCGCCAGATCCAACGCCTCGATCACGAAATCCTTGAGCATTTCATCCATTAGAATCCCAGATCGGCAAGAAGGTCATCGACACTATCCTGGTCCAGCGCCGCGGTCGGCACCGACGGGCCCGACATCAGCTCGGCCGGCTTCTCCGGCTCCTGCGCGGCCGCCTTCTGCGCCAGCTTTTCCTTGACGTCGGCCGGCGCGCTGTCGCGCAGCAGCTGGGCCAGCTCGTTTTCCACGGTCTGGGTGATCTTGACGACTTTCTTGATCAGCTGACCGGTAATGTCCTGGAAGTCCTGCGCCATCATGATCTCGAGCAGGCGCGCCTTTTCGGCTTCGGTCGCTTCCGACACGGCCTGGGCGAAGCTGCGCGAGTCGCCGGCCAGGGCCTTGAACTGCTCGAGCGACAGCTTGCCGGCGAACAGGTCGGCCCAGCGGCCTTCCATGTCCTTGGCCTGCTTCGACAGGACGTCCTGGGCCGGCATGCCGTCGTCCAGCGTGTTCAGGACCTTGTTGGCGGCCTGCTCGGTCAGGGTGGCGACATATTCCAGGCGGTCCTGGGCGTCCACGATCTGCGAAGACGCTTCGGTCAGGGCCTTGTCGTAGCCGAGCTCGCGCAGCGAGTCGTGCATGATGCGCACGATGCTGCCCAGGCGGGCATACATCATCTGGCCATCCGGGTCGTCGGTGGCCTCGGCGGCGGGTATGGTGGCGGGTACGGCGGTGGCCACCGGCGCCGGTGCGAGCGCGGCTGCGACTGGCGCGGCGGCCGGCGCGACGCTCGAAGCCACCTGGTCGAACAGGGCCTCAAGATCGTCAGTGTCGTCACTGTCGCCACCGGCAGCGGGTTCGGGCGCCGGTGCCGGCGCCGGAGCGGGCGCGCTGGCTCGCTGCGCTGCCACTTCCTCGAATAGTGCGTCGAAATCGTCAGCGGCGTCGGTCATAGTCCCTGCTTCTCCATAATGTGTAAATATCGCGATGATCTGTACTGTGCTGTGCTTGCTCCCGTCAATACGATGACGGTACGGGTATTGCACGGAGTGTAGCAGCGTGGTTGCCGTAGGTAAATCTTGGAAAACGGACCGTTGTTCATTGGGGCAGTAAACTTAGTTAGGCGACAATTATTTCCACCCGTTTCTGAATATTTTCGCAAAGCAAGTGTTGTATTTTTTTATCGCGGCTTTGTCACAATCAATGTTTTCGCCCTAGAAAGCAAACACAACACTGAGCAAGATCAAGCATTTACCATCTGCCAAGGATGGAAACCCGAACTACAATAACCAGGTAACGTGATGTGAGGGGGGACTCACCATGTACCAGAAAATTCTGATCACCACCGACGGTTCCGCGGTGTCCCAGCACACCGCCTGTGCCGGTGTCCAGTTCGCAGGGCAGATGGGCGCGGAAGTGCTCGCGCTGTTCGTCGCGCCCGAGTACCAGTATCCCGTGTATGTCGAGATCATCCCGCCTTCCTACCCTAGTGAGGAAGACTACCTGGGGCAGATGCGGCGCATGGGCGAGGAATACATGGGCAAGATCATGCGCTCGGCCGAGCAGGCCGGACTGAAGCATGCATGCATGACCGCGTTCTCGGACGCGCCAGCGCTGAAGATCGTCGACGTGGCCGAACAACAACACTGCGACCTGATCTTCATGGGCTCGCACGGCCGCAGCGGATGGGGCCAGTTGTTGCTCGGCAGCGTGACGAACAAGGTGTTGTCGCAGACCAGCAAGCCCGTGCTGGTGCACCGCTTGATCCGCGAACCCGGCACCTGAATCCGCCTGTTGCAAAAGACCGACGCCGGCGTGGGGACGCTCATTGCCAAAATAATTACAAATTATTCGTTAGCAATGTGCTAGCGTTTAATCTACGTTTCGCATTGCACTTTGGGGAACTTTCATGATTCGCATAGTCATCGCTGACGACCATACCATCATGCGCGAAGGTCTGAAGCGCATCCTCGACGGCGCCCTCGACATCGAGATCGTCGGCGAGGCCATCAATGGCTTCGAAGTCCTGTCGCTGGTGCGCCAGGGCGGCTTCGACCTGCTGCTGCTCGACCTGTCGATGCCGGGCCGCAGCGGCGTCGACCTGATCCGCCAGGTGCGCAGCGAAGCGCCCAAGCTGGCCATCCTCATCCTCACCATGCACGAGGAAGAGCAGTACGCGGTGCGTGCGATCCGCGCCGGTGCCCAGGGCTACCTGACCAAGGAAAGCGCCGGCACCCAGCTGGTCGGGGCGATCCGCAAGGTGGCATCCGGCCGTCCCTATATCAGTACCGAAGTGGCCGAGCAGCTGGCGCTGAACATCATGGCGCCGAACGAACAGCTGCTGCACAAGCAACTCTCGGACCGGGAATTCGAAGTCTTTTCTTTATTAGTGGGCGGAAAATCGATCACCGAAATCGCCAACAACCTGCACTTGTCGGTGAAGACGGTCAGTACGCACAAGACCCGCATCATGCAAAAAATGGGGATGACCTCGCTGTCGGAAATGGTGCAGTATGCCGTCGCGCACCGCCTGCTGGCGCCCATGAAGGCGTGATCGTCACCAAACTGTCTTAGACACCACAAGCTGACTGTGGTTTCCACGCCCAGTGCGTGGCGTCCAAGAGACTAGCTCATCAACGCAGCTATCCTACACGGGTATGCCCTGCTCTCCCTCGGAAGTGAGCCCAGACAGTAAGAAAACTCCTACAGTCTGACTCACCTTCCTACCTACACATTCAGCCGTTGCTGATATGAATGCCGAACTCGTGTTGGCATACTGACTTCAGCGTTTCGACTTGCTTGCGGTCCATTCTCCGCATTGAGCCTCCTGAAACCATGACTTACTAAACCTGGAGATGAGTATGCAGTCCCAGCCAATGTCAGAACAGCGCAATGCCTCCCCCTCGACCCTGCACTCGTCACAGATGGAAGCTGGGCGCCAGCGCCAAGGTCGCCTTTGGTCCAACCTGAAAGAAGTCTGCGACCTGCTCCATATTCCGGCCGCCGTATCGATGAACACCGAGGAACTCCTGTTCCAGCACGTGCAGTTCAAGACCGGCCAGCGTGTCCACACGATCGGCCAGGCTTTCGACACCCTGTACATCGTCAACTCCGGCTTCCTGAAAACGGTGCTGATCGACGAATTCGGCAACGAACAGGTGCTGAGCTTCCCCATGAAGGGCGACATGCTCGGCGTCGACGGCATCCACACCCGGCACTACGCGTCCGAAGCGGTCGCGCTGTCCGACTGCGACCTGATCCTCGTACCGTTCAAGAAGCTCACTGCCCTGGGGAGGGTGCATGCCGAGCTCGAGAACCTGATGTACGGCGTGATGAGCCGCGAACTGGTGCGCGAGCAGGCCATGATCGGCATGCTCGGGGCCCTGTCGGCGGAAGCCCGCGTGGCCCGCTTCCTGATCTCGCTGGCCGATCGCTTCGCCGCGATGGGTTACTCGAGCAAGCTGTTCAACCTGCGCATGACGCGCCACGAGATCGGCAGCTATCTGGGCCTGACGCTCGAAACCGTCAGCCGCACGCTGTCCGCCTTTAACGAGATCGGCTTGATCACCGTCGACCAGCGCACCATCGGCATCAAGGATCCGGAAGCCCTGAAAACCCTGCGCCGCCTGCCGCCCTCGCGTTCGCGTGCCAAGCAGAACGCCAAGGCCAAGGCCGACGCCGAATCCTCGGGCGACGGCCAGGTGCTGGCCACGGCCTGAACCCGCTTCGCAGCGCTTGAAACAAGAAAGCCGGCTCGAAACTGAGCCGGCTTCTTCATTTCTGGAGCGCGACCAGGCGTACTCAGTCGCGGGTCAGGACGCCGTCGGCCACGCGCACCTGCTCGCCCACGCGGAAGCCCGGATCGTTGTCGTAGCGAATGGATTGCGTCGCGCCGTTCTCGTAGCGCACCACCACTTCATAGCGCGGTGCGCGCGCGTTGCGCTCGATGGCGCGTCCGGCCAGCGCGCCGCCGACCGCACCGGCCACCGTCGCCGCCGTACGGCCGCTGCCGCTGCCCACCTGGTTGCCGAGCAGGCCGCCGACCGCGGCCCCGCCCAGCGTGCCGGCCGCGCCGGCTTCGCCCTGCAGCACATTCACCGATTCCACCGTCGCGCAGTTGGTGCAATAGCGTGCGACGCGCTGGCTGTCTTCCACGCGGCGATCATCGCGGCGATCGACGCGGCGGTTGTCGATACGGTCGTCACGGTCGCGCCCGCCCGCCAGCAGGGGCTGGCCCAGGGTCGCCGTCGAATAGCGGCCGTTGGCGCGGATGGTCGCGGTGACGGAAGCATCCGGCGCGATGTTGTCGTCACGGCGGATCGTGTACAGGCCGGCGTATTCGCCTGGCCGCACTTCCGGCAGCGTGAAGATGCCGCGCGTGCCGGCGATCTGGACGTCGACCTTGGCGCCCGGCGTGCCGATCACGGTGAACTTCAGCTCATGGCCCGGACCGAGATCGTCGCTGCCGCGCACGTCGAAGGTCTGGACGCGCGGCGTGCCTGCCAGCTGGCGGTCGTCTCCGCCCGTGCGGTCGGGCATGCGCACGATGGTCGCGGCCAGCGCCTGGGTCTTGACCATGCCGTTCACGCGCAGATTGGCGGTGATCGAGCTGTCCGGACGGATGCGGTCGTGGGTACCGATCGTGTAGGTGCCCTGGTAGGTGCCGGGACGGGTTTCGTTCAGATTGAGGTTGCGGGTGGCGCCGTCGATGCGCACGGTGGCGTTGCCGCCCGGCGTACCGAACACTTCGAAATTCAGTTCCGCGCCCGGCTCGATGCGGCGCAGTTCGTTGACATTGAAACCTTCGATGCGCGGCTCCAGCTGGCGCGCACGCGGGTGTTCCTGGGCCTGCACCGGCGCCGGCACGGTGGCCGTGAAGAGTGGCAGCGCGGCAACCACTGCCGCGGCGAGTGTCTGACGGGTTGTTGCCATGATGTCCTCCTGGGAAGTGCAATTGTCAATGTGGCCAGCTTACGCCGCACACGACCGTATCTCGGTGCGCTAACGTACGCTGTGCACTGCCTCGCCTGAGCTCACCCAAACCCGCTCCCCAGGCTCCGGCCGCAAGGCATGGCCGCCGGTGAACGCGCCGAAAGACGGCAGGATCATCCGCGTCGGCCCGGCGATAAAACACGGCAGGCGCAGCGCATCGGAACGCGTCGCCAGCACATAGACCGGATGCACGTGGCCAGCCAGCACGTAGCCGGGCGCGGCGATGTCCGGGTGGTGGCAGAAGGAATACGGCCCCACCGTCCAGGGTTCGTCGACGAGGTCGATACCGAGCTCCCCGGCCGGGTCGCCCGCATGCTTGTCGTGGTTGCCGCGCACCAGCGTCAGCACCAGCTCGCAGCGGCGCCGGCGCCAGGCCAGCATCGCGGCCTGGGTCGATGCCGCGTGGGCGGCGCGCGCATGCAGGAAGTCGCCGAGGAACAGCACGTGGTTCGCGCCGGTCAGTTCGATCAGGGCATCGAGGGCCAGCAGGTTTTCGGTGGTGGTCCCTTTCGGCACCGGAATGCCGAAGGACCGGAAGGCCGCCGCCTTGCCGAAATGGATGTCGGCGACGATCAGCATGCGCTCGCGCGGCCAGAATGCGGCCTTCTGCGGCAGCAGCACCAGCGGCTCTCCGCCGAGCTCCACCGTCAGCGCACCCGCGATCCCCACCCCATTCATGCCGCGGCCGCCTTTTCCAGTTCGCGCACCATGCGCGCCACGCGGTCGGACAGCTTCTCGGTCGAGACCTTTTCGCGGAAGCGCTCGACCATCAGCGGAAAGCCGAAGGGCGTGGCGCGTTTGACCTCGTGGAAGGCGATGCGGCGCCCGTGCAGCTCGGTGAGCGTGTCGCGCAGGCGGGTCAGTTCAAGCTCCTGCTCCAGCACCTCGCGCTCGGCCTGGGTCAGCAGCAGGTTGCCGCTGTCGTGCTTGCGGAAAACCTCGTAGAACAGCGCAGATGAAGCCTGCACCTGGCGCATCGACTTGCGCTGACCCGGAAAACCCTGGTTCACCAGCCCGGCGATGCGCGCCACCTCGCGGAAGCGCCGCTGCGCCAACTGGGTCGCGTTCAGGCTGTCCAGCACATCCTCCAGCAGGCGCCCGGTATCGAACAGCCCGACGCCGGCACCTAGCTGCGCCTCGAACATGCGGCCCCAGTCGACCGGCTCCGGCGACAGCAGCTCGAAGCCGTAGTCGTTCACCGCCACCGAAAAGGTGGAAGGCATGGTCTTCCCGACCCGAAAAGCCAGCAGCGACGCCAGGCCCGTGTGCACCGAGCGCCCGCCGAACGGGTAGACGAACAAGTGCCAGCCCTCGCGGCTTTTGAGGCTTTCGATGACCAGCACCTCGGCGGTAGGCAGCGCCGACCAGCGCGCCTGCACTTCCAGCAGCGGCCGCACGGCCTGCATTTCCGGGCCTTCGAAGATGCCTTGCGCGGCGCGCTCGAGTTCTTCGAGCCCGGCCCGCGCCATCTCCGCGCTGAGCGGCACCTTGGTTCCGCCCCAGCGGCTGATCGCGCCGCGCGTCGAAGCACTGCGCTTGACGTAAGCCGTCATCTCATGCACCCGCACCAGCTCCAGGATACGGCCGCTGAACAGGAAGTGGTCGCCGGGCTTCAGACGGCCCACAAAAGATTCCTCGACGCTGCCGATCCGGCCGCCGCTCACGTACTGCACCTGCATCTGCGCATCCGAGACGATGGTGCCGATGCTCATGCGGTGCCGACGCCCGATCGTCGCGTCGGGCACGCGGTAGACGCCCTCCTCGTCCGGCAGCACGCGCCGGTACTCCGGATACACCTCCAGGCTCTGGCCGCCGCGCGCGACGAAGTCCAGCGCCCACTGCCACTCCTCCCTGGTGAGGTGGCGATAGGACCAGGCGGTCCTTACTTCCTCGTACAACTCCTCCGAGCGGAAGCCGCCGCCCAGCGCGATCGTCACCAGATGCTGCACCAGCACGTCGAAGGGTTTGTTCGGCACCTGGCGCGCCTCGATGCGGCGCGTGGCGACGGCGCGTTTGGCGCCGGCCGCTTCCAGCAGCTCCAGACTGTTGGTCGGCACCAGGGTCACGCGCGACACGCGTCCCGGCGCATGACCGCTGCGCCCGGCGCGCTGCAGCAGGCGCGCGATGTTCTTGGCGCTGCCGACCTGCAGCACGCGCTCGACCGGCAGGAAGTCCACGCCGAGGTCCAGGCTGGCCGTGCACACGACCGCCTTCAGCTCGCCGTTCTTGAGCCCCTTCTCGACCCAGTCGCGCACCTCGCGGTCGAGCGAGCCGTGGTGCAGCGCGACGGTGCCGGCCCAGTCCGGGCGCGCCTCGATCAGGTTCTGGTACCAGACTTCGGACGAAGCCCGGGTATTGGTGAAGACCAGGGTCGCGCCGTACTTCTCGATTTCCTCGATCACCGGCTGCAGCATCTGCAGGCCCAGGTGCCCGCCCCAGGGGAAGCGCGAAACGTTTTGCGGGATCAGGCAGTCGACCACGATCTGCTTCTTCAGGTCGCCCTCGACCAGCACGCTTTTGCTCTCGTCGGCACCGGCGCCCAGCAGCACGTTGCGCGCATCCTGCAGATTGCCCATGGTCGCCGACAGGCCCCACACGACCAGGTCCGGATTCCAGCGCCGCAGTCTTGCCAGCGCCAGCTGCACCTGCACGCCGCGCTTGCTGCCCATCAGCTCGTGCCACTCGTCGATGATGATCATGTCGAGGTGCTTGAACTGGTCGCGCGCACCCGCGTGCGACAGCAGCAGGGACAGCGATTCCGGCGTCGTGATCAGCGCGCCGGGCAGGTTCTTCGACTGGCGCGCGCGCTCGGCCGAGCCAGTGTCGCCGGTGCGCGCCCCCAGGGTCCAGCTGCCGATCGCATCGGGACTGGCGGCGCCCAACTCTTCTGCCGACACCTCGAGCGAGCGCTGGGTGTCGGCCGCCAAGGCGCGCATCGGCGTGATCCACAGCACGCGCAGACCAGTGCGGTCGCGGCGCGAACGGTTGGCGCCGCGCAGCATCGCCGCGAACCACACCGCGTAGGTTTTACCGGCGCCCGTGTTCGCGTGCAGCAGCCCGGACTGCCCGGCCAGCGCTGCCTTCCACACCGCGCGCTGGAAAGGGAAGACTTTCCAGCCGCGGTTCGCGAACCAGGCATCGATCGCCTGCTCTGCCTGCGACTTGCTCATGGCGACGCCGCTTCCAACAAACCCTTCAAGGTATCCAGTGTATCGGCTTCTTCGACCGGCTTGTCGTCGCGCCGGCGCAGGATGCGCGGGAAGCGCACCGCGATCCCGGCCTTGTGCCGCGGCGACAGCGCGATGCCTTCGAAGCCCAGCTCGAACACCATGGTCGGCTTGACCGAGCGCACCGGCCCGAACTTCTCGACCGTGGTCTTGCGGATGGTGGCGTCGACCTGGCGGATCTCGGCATCGGTCAGGCCGGAATAGGCTTTCGCGAAGGGCACCAGGCGGCGCTGCTCGCCTTCGCCATCCCACACCGCGAAGGTGTAGTCGGTGTAGAGCGAAGCGCGGCGGCCGCTGCCCGGCTGGGCATAAATCAGCACCGCGTCCACCGCATACGGATCGATCTTCCACTTCCACCAGGTGCCGACGTCCTTGGTGCGGCCCACGCCGTACTGGGCGTTCCTCGCCTTCAGCATCATGCCCTCGACCCCGCGCGCGCGAGACTCTTCGCGCAGCCTGGCGAGGTCGTCCCAGCTGTCGGCGACCACCAGCGGCGAAATGCGCAGCTGCGGCCTGGCGACGCCGGTCACTAGGGTTTCCAGCAGCGCGCGCCGCTCGTGCTGGGGCAAGCCGCGCAGGTCGACGCCGTCCAGCTCGAGCAGATCGTAGGCCAGCAGCACCGCCGGCAGCTCGGCCAGCAGTTTGTTCGACAGGGTCTTGCGGCCGATGCGCTTCTGCAGATCGGCAAACGGCGCCGGCGCGTCTCCGCCGGTCCAGATCAGCACCTCGCCATCGACCACGGTCCCTTCCGGCAGCGTCAAGGCCGCCAGCTCCGGAAAGCGTTCGGTGATCAAATCTTCGCCGCGCGACCACAAATAGTTCTGCGCGCCGCGCCGCACCAGCTGGGCGCGGATGCCGTCGTACTTCCACTCGACCTGCCAGTCGGACAGCGTCCCCAGCTCGCTTGGTTCGCCATTCAACTGGTGCGCCAGGAAGAAGGGATAAGGCTGGCCGCCGCGCAGCTTGTGTTCGTCCTCGGACTGGGCCGCGATCAGCTGCAGGAAGCCGGCGGCTGTCGGGCGCACCCGGCCATCGGTCCAGCCCATCAGGCGCTGCGCGATCAGCTTGGCGTCGACCGCGGCGATGGCCGCCAGCGCACGCGTCACCAGCAGCTTCGAGACGCCGACCCGGAAACCGCCGCCGATCAGTTTGACGAACAGGAAGCGCTCGCGCCAGGTCAGCTCGTCCCAGTATTCGAACAGCTTTTCGCGGATGAAGCCGGGATCGGCGCCGCGCAGCGGGCCGATGCGCTCTTCCATCCACACGGCCAGGCCGATGTCGCTGTGGCGCTTCGGCGGCGGCAGGATGTGGGCGATGGTCTCGGCCATGTCGCCGACCGCCGCGTGGCTTTCTTCGAACAACCACTCGTCCAGCCCGGCGTATTCGATGGCCGCCTCGCGCAATACCTTGGTCGGCACCGCCTGTCTCGGCTTGCCGCCGGCCAGGAAGTAGACGGCCCAGGCGGCGTTTTCGGGCGCGGTGTGCTCGAAGTAGTTCTGCAGCGCTTCCAGCTTGCGATTGGTGGCGGTGGTTTCGTCGAGTTCGGCGTAGAGCTGGGCGAATTCACGCATCCTTCGCCTCCGCCTTGTCAGCCGCCCCCTTGTGCGACTCGCCCTCCTCCGGCGCGGCCGAACCAGTGGCCTCATCGTCTTCGTCCCCGTACTCGGTGTCGAAGGCCTTCGCATCGAGCCCGATCTGGCACAGCCAGCGCACCATCACCGGGATCGAGCCATGGGTGACGACCACCTGGTGCGCGCCGGTGGCTTCGATGGCCGACAGCAGGCCGGGCCAGTCGGCATGGTCGGACAGCACGAAGCCGCGGTCGACGCCACGGCGGCGCCGGGCGCCGCGCAGCAGCATCCAGCCGCTGGCGAAGGCATCCGAGTAATCGCCGAAGCGGCGGGTCCAGGTCGAGCCGGCGGCGGACGGCGGCGCCAGCACCAGCGCGCGCTTCATCTCGTCCTTGCCGGTCTCGCTGACCAGCCGGGTCGGCGGCAGTTCGACGCCACCCTCGCGGTAGACGCGGTTCAGCGGCTCGACCGCACCATGGCAGACGATCGGCCCGATCGAAGTATCCAGCCCGGACAGGATGCGCTGGGCCTTGCCGAAGGCGTAGGCGTACAGCACGCTGGTGCGGCCCTCATCCGCGTTGCGGCGCCACCAGGCGTTGATGTCGTCGTAGACCTCCTGCTGCGGGTCCCAGCGGTAGATCGGCAGGCCAAAGGTCGACTCGGTGATGAAGGTATGGCAGCGCACCGCCTCGAAGGGTGCGCAGGTGGCATCCGGCTCGACCTTGTAGTCGCCCGAGGCGACCCAGATCTCGCCCTCGTATTCCATGCGCACCTGGGCGGAGCCGAGCACGTGGCCGGCCGGGTGCAGCGAGACCGCGACGCCGTTATGGACGATGCGATCGCCATACGCCAGGCCGTCGATGTCGATGTCGGCGCCCAGGCGCGACTTCAGGATGTTCACGCTCTGGCTCGATGCCAGATAGTGCTTGTGGCCCCAGCGCGCGTGGTCGCCGTGGGCATGGGTGATGACGGCCCGGTCCACCGGCCGCCACGGGTCGATGTAGAAATCGCCAGGTACGCAGTACAGGCCCTCCTTCCTTACGACGACCATGTCACCCATAAAGCTCCTTAATCGATGTGCGTCACGAAGTCCTTCAGGAAGGACCGCTTTTCCCCGTCCGGGAATTCGATGCAGACCTGATCGGCCGCCATCGACACCACCATGCCTTCGCCGTACTTCGGCACCTTGACCCGCTGGCCGGGTTCGAACAGCGAGGCGGGATCGGGTTCCGGCTCCGGCTCGCGGTCGAATTCGTCGTCGCGGATTTCGATATCTTCCGTCAGCACGGCCGCCGGCGGATTCAGGCAGTTATCGCAGCGGCAGCACTTCTCGAAGCCTTCGACTTCGTCGCCGAAGTAATCGAGCAGCAGCTTCCAGCGGCAGAAACCGCTGACCGCATAGCCGACCATCTGCTCCAGGGCTTCCTTGTCGTGCTCCTGCTTGCGGCGGTAAACCTCGGCCATGGCTTCGAACAGGGTTTCTTTCGGCTGCTGGGCGGTGACGTTCCAGGCCAGCTTGCGCGACTGGCGCAGCAGCTTCATGTCCTTCAGCAGCTTCAGGCAGACCTTCAGGTGCGGACCGGCCAGCTCGCCGGCGACGTCCTCGACACGGTCCGGCGTGGCAGTCTCGTTCTCCGCCAGCTCGCGCACGGCCTCGTAGACGGCGCGGATCTCGGCGGCGGTCGGGTAGTGCTTCACCAGGAAGAACTGCTGCACCCGCTTGTCGTCCTGCAGGAACAGCAGCGTGCATTCGGCATCCTTGCCGTCGCGGCCGGCGCGCCCGGATTCCTGGTAATAGGCTTCCAGGTTGGCGGGGATCTGCAGGTGGATCACGAAGCGCGTGTCGGGCTTGTCGATGCCCATGCCGAAGGCGTTGGTGGCGACCATCACGCGCCGCTCATCGTCCATGAACAGGTCCTGATTGGCCTTGCGCTCGGCGGCCGCCAGTTTGCCGTGGTAGATGGTGACCGACTCGCCGGCTTCCGCCAGCAGGTGGTACATCTCTTCCGCCATCTTGACGGTGGCGGCGTAGACGATGCCCTTGCCCTCGGTCTCGGCCACCAGGCGCCGCGCTTCGGCCAGCTTTTCGTCGTGGTTGGTCACCTGCAGCACGCGGTAGTGCAGGTTCGGTCGGTAGACCCCGGTATTGATGACGTTCATGCGCGGCCGGTTGAGCTGACGGCCGATATCGTCCATCACCTCCTCGGTGGCGGTGGCGGTCAGCGCCAGCACCGGCGGCCGGTCGAGGGCTTCGATGGCGCCGGCCATCTCCAGGTAGGCCGGCCGGAAATCATGGCCCCATTGCGAGATGCAGTGCGCTTCGTCGATCACCACCAGGGCGATCTTGACGGGCTTGAGCACCTCGACGAACTCCGCCATCACCAGGCGTTCGGGCGTGCAGAACACGATCTCGCAGCGGTTCTCCGCGATGGCGGCGAGCGCCTCGCGCTCTTCCTCGGCGGAGAGGGTGCTGTTGACCTGCACGGCGCGGATTCCCAGCTCTTCCAGCTTTTCGAGCTGGTCCTTCATCAGCGAGATGAGCGGGGAAACGACGATGGTCATCCCTTCCAGGATACGGGCGGGAATCTGGTAGCACAGCGATTTACCGCTGCCGGTGGGCATGATCGCCAGCGTGTCCTTGCCATCGAGGACGCTGTCGATCACGCGTTGCTGGCCGTCGCGCAGCTGCTGGATGCCGAAAACGGTATTCAGCAGGCGGCGAATGGTGTTGCGGCGTACCGCAAGCAGGCCTTTGTGCAGGAGTTTGGGTTCGTGTCGGGTCATGATGGCCCAACTGTATCCGGGGCCGATCTGAGCTGGTATAGGACGCAACCTACAGTTACCGTAGGAGCGCCACTAGAGCTTTCCGCTACCGCTCAGACAAGGCGACAAGCTGTTTTCCTACAAAGTGGCGGAATTCCCGCCGATAGTTGCCAGACAGCAGGCGACCTATCATGGAACCATATTCTCCCGCAACCGGCACACGATTGGAGCCATATCATGATCCGCATCTTCCCCGCTACCTGGACCGCCCTGCATGTTGGACTCATCAGCGCCGCTACCTGGCTGCTGATCGAAACCGATGCCCTGACCGGCATGGCTCCGGTGTTCTTCCACTGAACGATGCGGCAAGTCTTGCAGTCTTACCGCATCAGTTTCAAGGGCATGCCTTGCGCGTGTCAGGCGACGCTATCCTGAGCAATCACGGATCGGCGCGCTTTCCTTTGTCCTTTCTTTTCCCTTCTATTCAGGCGTAACGCTGCATCGAATCCGCATAGCGGTTCGGGCGGGATTCCTGCACCCAGAACACGATCAGCACGATCCAGCCGATCAGCGGCACGAACATCAGCAGTTGCCACCATCCGCTGCGATCGGTGTCATGCAGGCGCCGGGCGCCGGCTGCCAGCGAAGGCAGCAGGGTCGCGATATTGAATGCCAGCTGCAGATTCTGGCTGAACAGGCCGCAAAAGAACGACCCCAGGCACAGGAAAAGGAAGAACCACCAGTATTCCGAACGCGGCGCCGTCCCGTCGAACGTTGCGTATTTGCTGAAGCAGGTTTTGATCGATTCGCTAAAGGTCATGACATCCCCGGTTTGACAGGCGCGGCAGCCACCATGGCGAGCCGGCGCGACTCTATCCTACATGCGATTCTCATCTCGAAATCTCTCGAACTTCCACGGCCCCGGTTCCGCAATCGGTGTCAAATTTACAGCATGCCAAAGCAGGCTTCTCTTACAATGAGCGATCCATCCGGTCCACCCATCACGCCGATGCAGTCCACCATCCTGTTCGAAGCCGTTTTCAATCATTCGCCGATCGGCAGCTACCTGCTCTCGCCGACGCCGGAAGCGACCATTCTCGCCGTCAACGAAGCCTTCCTGCAGGCCTCGGGACGCCGCCGCGACGAACTGGTCGGCATCAGCCTGTTCGAAGCCTTCCCCGGCAATCCGGACGATCCCGCCGACAGCGGCGAGTCCGTCCTCAGGCAATCGCTTGCGCGCGTGGCCGCCACCGGCAAGCCGGACACCCTGCCCGCCGAGCGCTACCCGATCCGGGTGCAGCTGCCCAGCGGCGAGGTGGTCTTCGAAGAACGCTTCTGGGATGCCGTCAGCACGCCGATTTTCCGCGAGGACGGCAGCATCCTGTGCATCTCGCACGCCACCTCGGACGTGACCGAGCGCGTGCGTTCAGCGATGGCGATCCGCGCCAGCGAGGCGCGCTTTCGCGCACTGACCCATGCGTCGGCCGACGTCATCTATCGCATGAGTCCCGACTGGACCGAACTGCGCCAGCTCGACGGCCGCGGCTTCATCAAGGACACGATCGATCCGCGGGCCCACTGGCTGGACGAGTACGTGGCCACCGAAGACCAGCCGCTGGTGCACGCGGCAATCGGCGAGGCGATCCGCAACAAGCGCTTCTTCGAACTGGAGCACCGCGTGCGCCGCGTCGACGGCAGCTATGGCTGGACGCTGTCGCGGGCGGTGCCGATGTTCCGCGAGGACGGCGAGATCGAAGAATGGATAGGCACGGCCAGCGACATCACTGAACGCAGGATGGCGGAAGAAAAGCTGCGCGAGCAGGACCGGCGCAAGGACGAATTCCTGGCCATGCTGGCGCACGAACTGCGCAATCCGCTGGCGCCGATCGGCGCCGCCGCCGACCTGCTGCAGCGTGCCAAGCCGGACGAGCCGATGCTGCGCACGACCAGCCAGATCATCGGGCGCCAGGTGCGCCACATGACGGAACTGGTCGACGACCTGCTCGACGTCTCGCGGGTCACGCGCGGGCTGATCGAACTGGAGACGGCGCCGCTGGACATCGCCCAGGCCGCTTTTGACGCGGTCGAGCAGGTCATGCCGCTGATCCAGGCGCGCCGCCACCAGTTGAGCGTGCACCAGCCGCCCGCGCCGGCCCTGGTGCGGGGCGACAGGAAGCGCCTGGTGCAGGTGCTGGCCAACCTCCTCAACAACGCCGCCAAGTACACGCCGGAAGGCGGCGCGCTGCGGCTCGGCATCGAGGTGGAAGAAGATCAGGTCTGCATCGAGGTCGCGGACAACGGGATAGGCATGACGCCCGAACTGGCAGAGCATGCCTTCGAGCTGTTCGCCCAGGCCGAACGCAGCGTCGACCGCGCTTCGGGCGGGCTGGGACTGGGTCTGCCGCTGGTGCGGAATCTGGTCGAGCTGCACGGCGGGACGGTGAGCTGCGCCAGCGCGGGACTCGGCAAGGGGAGTTGTTTCACGGTCTGCCTGCCGCGCCTGGCGCAACAGCAGACAATAAAATCGGAGGACGACGCCGATAATAAGGCGGCTGCGGCCGGGCAGCCGGCAGCGCTGCGCATCCTGGTGGTCGACGACAATGAAGATGCCGCGGACACGCTGGCCATGCTGCTGGAACTGTCCGGGCATGAGATGCTGGTCGAACACGGTTCGCGCCAGGCGCTGGCGCGGGCGCTAGAAGCCCGGCCGAATGTCTGCCTGCTCGACCTCGGCCTGCCCGACATGGACGGCGCCGAGCTGGCGCGGCAGCTGCGCGCGCGGCCGGAAACCGCGGATGCGATGCTGGTCGCGGTCACCGGCTACGGCCAGGAAGCCGACCGCGCGCGCACGCGCGAGGCCGGCTTCGACCACCACCTGGTCAAGCCGATCGATCTCGACCGGCTGCAGGCGGTGCTGGGGGATTACGCCGCTTCGACCGCCACCGGCATGCGGATCAGGTAGTCGAAGGCCGACAGTGCGCACTTGGCGCCGTCGCCCGCGGCGATCACGATCTGCTTGAACGGCGTGGTGGTGGCGTCGCCGCCTGCAAACACACCCGGGATGTTGGTCCGGCCGTGGGCATCGACCACGATCTCGCCGAAGCGCGACAGTTCCACGCTGCCCTTCAGCCACTCGGTGTTCGGCACCAGGCCGATCTGCACGAACACGCCTTCCAGCTCGACGTGCTTGTCCTCGCCCGACACGCGGTCCTTGAACGAGATGCCGTTGACCTTCTTGCCGTCGCCGGTGATCTCGGTGGTCTGGGCGTTGACGTGGATGGTCACGTTCGGCAGGCTTTGCAGCTTGTTGACCAGCACCGCGTCGGCCTTCAGCTGGTTCGCGAACTCCAGCAGGGTCACGTGCTGGACGATACCGGCCAGGTCGATCGCCGCTTCCACGCCCGAATTGCCGCCGCCGATCACGGCCACGCGCTTGCCCTTGTACAGCGGACCGTCGCAGTGCGGGCAGTAGTTCACGCCGGCGTTCTTGTACTGCTCTTCGCCCGGCACGTTGACGTTCCTCCAGCGCGCGCCGGTCGACAGGATCACGGTGCTCGACTTCAGCGAGCCGCCGTTGGCGAACTTCACCTCCACCAGTTCACCCGGCTTCGAAGGCGCGATCAGCTGCGCCGCTTCCTGCTGGGTCATGATGTCGACGCCATAGTGGCGCACCTGGGCTTCCAGCGCGGCCGAGAATTTCGGGCCGTCGGTTTCCAGCACCGAGATGTAGTTCTCGATCGACATGGTGTCGTTCACCTGACCACCCATGCGGCCGGTGGCGATACCGGTGCGGATGCCTTTGCGGGCTGCGTACACGGCAGCGGCCGAGCCGGCCGGGCCACCGCCGACGATCAGCACGTCATACGGTTCCTTCGCATTCAGCTTGGCGGCATCGCGCTCGCCGGCACCCTTGTCCAGCTTGGCGACGATCTCTTCGACCATCATGCGGCCGGAACCGAACAGTTCGCCGTTCAGGAACACCATCGGCACGGCCATCACCTGGCGCGCCTCGACTTCCTTCTGGTAGGCGCCGCCTTCGATCACGGTGGTCTTCACGCGCGGGTTCAGGATCGCCATCAGCGACAGCGCCTGCACCACGTCCGGGCAGTTATGGCAGCTCAGCGACATGTACATCTCGAACTCGTAGTTGCCGTCCAGCGCCTTGATCGCGTCGACGGTGTCCTGCTCGACCTTCGGCGGGTGGCCGCCGGTCCACAGCAGGGCCAGCACCAGCGAAGTGAACTCGTGGCCCAGCGGCAGGCCGGCGAAGCGTAGCGAGGTCTCGCTGCCGACGCGCTGCACGCTGAAGGACGGCTTGCGCGCATCGTTGCCGTCGGTACGGACGGTGATCTTGTCGGCGCGCAGGCTCTGGATGGTCTGCAGCAGTTCCAGGGTCTGCTTCGAGGTCTCGCTGTCGTCCAGCGAGGCCACCAGCTCGAACGGTTGCTGCACGCGCTGCAGGTAGGCGCCCAGCTGGGTTTTCAGGTCGTTGTCGAGTACGCTCATGGTGATTTCCTTTTCTTCAGTCGTGTTCAGGCCGATGCGGCTCACATGCGGGCGCATCCAATTAATCAAAGTCGTAAATCTAGCTGGGCAGATCGACCAGTTTGATCGCCTGTCTTTCGTGGCCAGTCCTGCGTAGGCGGACGGCATTTCAGGGAGGGGTGGGAGACCGCCCGCCCCTCGCGGGCGGCCTCCTGTACTGCTTTTGCTGCTGGTACTTCTTGTGCTGCTCGTGGGCTCGGAGAGCCCACCCTACCACTTGCCGTAGGGTGGGCACCCGTGCCCACCATGTGCTGCTATTAGATCTTGCCGACCAGATCCAGCGACGGCTTCAGGGTCTCGGCGCCTTCGCTCCACTTGGCCGGGCAGACTTCGCCCGGGTGTGCTGCGACGTATTGCGCTGCCTTGACTTTGCGCATCAGTTCCGATGCGTCGCGGCCGATGCCGTTGTCGTGCACTTCCATGACCTTGATCTGGCCTTCCGGATTGATCACGAAGGTACCGCGCAGGGCCATGCCTTCTTCTTCGATCATGACTTCGAAGTTACGCGACAGGGTACCGGTCGGGTCGCCGATCAGCGGGTAGTTCACTTTCTTGATGGCTTCCGAGGTGTCGTGCCATGCTTTGTGGGCAAAGTGGCTGTCGGTCGACACGCCGTAGACTTTGACGCCCATCTTCGCGAATTCCGGCTGGAAAGCAGCCAGGTCTTCCAGTTCGGTCGGGCAGACGAAGGTGAAGTCCGCCGGGTAGAACATCAGGACCGACCAGGTGCCTTTGAAGTCGGCTTCGGTCAGGTCGATGAACTTGCCATCGTGGAAAGCGGTTGCCTTGAACGGTTTGATCTCGGTGTTGATGATGGACATGAAAGCTCCTCTTTCGGGGTTAAAAAAAACGTTAGGTACGCACTATACCGCGCGCACCATGTTTTGTGAAATTAATTGAACGGATTTCATCAATTGATTTTTCCTATCGCCTCTCGTCGGGCTTCCCGCTTTCGCAGGAACGACGCTCGAGAGCGGCAATGGCAGCTAAGCGGAAACAGCCGCGGCCGGCACCTCCGCCTCGCTGCAGGGCAGCAGCAGGCTGAAGGTGGCGCCCTCGCCAGGCGTGCTCTGCACCGTCAGCGCACCGCCGTGGGAGGTGGCCAGCTGGCGCGAGATGTACAGGCCCAGGCCGAGGCCCTTCGGTTCGCCGGCCTTGGCGCCGCGTTCGTAAGGTTCGAAGATGCGGTCGATGTAGTCCGGTGCAATGCCCTTGCCGTGGTCGCGCACGTCGATGCGCACGTTGCAGCCGACCTGGTGCACGCTGAGCTCGACCGTGCCGCCGCCGCCGTAGCGCAGCGCATTCGTCAGCAGGTTGACGATCACCTGTTCGATGCGGAACTCGTCCCAGATGCCCTCGACCGGCGCATGGCTGGCCAGCTGCAGCGTCGAATTGGCGGCGGCGGCCTGCAGCGAGAGATCGTTGACGACCCGCTCCAGCAGCCCCATCAGCTCGACCTTGCCCGGGCGGATGGACAGCGTGCCGCTCTTCATGCGCGAAACGTCCAGCATGTCGTCGATCAGGCGGATCATGGCCTTGATCTGGCGCTCGTCGCGCTTGATCATGTTGGCCACCTGTTCCGGCGTGGAGGCCGGCAGGTTGCCGCGCTTGAGCTGCAGGCTGCGCATCTGCGTTTCCAGGAACAGCGTGTTGAGCGGCGTGCGCAGCTCGTGCGCCACCAGCGACATGAAATCGTCGCGCATGCGCAGCGAGCGCTGCAGTTCTTCCTGGGTCTTGTTCAGCTCGCGCAGCAGGGTGTCCTGCTCGCGCCGGCTGCGTTCCAGCGCCTCCATCTGGCGCCGCATCTCGCGGCGCTGTTGGTCCAGCGTGACGAAGACGTTCACCTTGCTGCGCACCGCGTCGGGGTCGAGCGGCTTGTGCAGGAAGTCGACCGCGCCCTGCTCGTAGCCCTTGAAGGCGTAATTCAGTTCGCGGCCGGCAGCCGAGACGAACACGATGGGAATGTTGCGGGTGCGCTCGGTACCGCGCATCAGCTCGGCCAGTTCGAAGCCGTCCATGCCGGGCATCTGCACGTCGAGAATGGCGAGCGCGAACTCGTGCTCGAGCATCAGGGTCAGCGCTTCCTCGCCGGAGCCGGCCTGGAACACCTGGCGCGCCTCATCGCGGATCAGCGCATCCAGTGCGCGCAGGTTCTCCGGCAGGTCGTCGACGATCAGCAGTTTGCTTGGTTCTTTAGGGCTCATGAGTGTCGCTCTCCAGCATGGGCAACAGCGCCCCGATGCGGGCCAAAGGCAGGATCAGGTGCGGGGTAAAACGGTCGATGGCGCTCTGCGGCATGGTGGCCACCTGCGCCTCATCGGGATCTTGCACGACGGTCAGGCCACCGGCGGCGTGAATGGCAGCCATGCCGGCGGCGCCGTCGTGATTGGCGCCGGTGAGCAGGATGCCCGCCAGGCCGGCGCCGTAGGCATCGGCGCTCGATTCCATCAGCACGTCGATGGCCGGGCGCGCGAAATGCACGGGCGGTTCGCAACTCACCGAGAATGTGAAGTCGCTTTCCACCGAGAGGTGATAGCCGGCGCCCGCGAAGTACACGGTGCCGGGCTCGATCGCTTCCTTGTCGACCGCTTCCTTCACGCGCAGCGGCAGGCGCTCGGCAAACAGCTCGGCCAAGCGGCTCTCGCGGTCGCCCGGCAGGTGCAGGATGCAGAACACCGGCAGCGTGTAGCCGGCCGGCAGCGCGGGCAACAGCGCGCCCAGGGCTTCGACGCCGCCGGCGGAGGCGCCGATCACCACCGCCTCGACACGGCGCCCGGCCAGTGCGGCTTGCAGGTCGGTCGCATCAAAGGCTGACTTGTTCACTGTCCCACCTTGCGGAACACCCGCTCGCGCCTGGCCAGCGGCTCGAAGCGCTGGGCATAGCTGGAAAAGTCGATGCTTTCCTTGCTGCCCAGACCCAGGAAACCGCGGTGCACCAGCGATTCGTGGAACAGGCCCAGCACCCGGTTCTGCAGGCGCCGATTAAAGTAGATCATCACGTTGCGGCAGCTGATGAAATGGGTCTCGGCGAACACGCTGTCGGTGGCCAGGCTATGGTCGGCGAAGGTCACGTTCTCGATCAGGCCGCGGTCGAACAAGGCCCCGCCGTAGGCCGCCGTGTAATAGTCCGAGAAAGCCTGCGTGCCGCCGGCCTTCTGGTAATTCTCGGTGTACAGGCGCATGCGCTCGAGCGGCATCACGCCGCGCCGCGCCGTCTCCAGCGACTCCGGATTGATGTCGGTGGCGTAGATGAGGGAGCGCTCGAGCAGGCCCTCTTCCTTCAGCAGGATTGCCAGCGAATACACCTCCTCGCCGGTGCTGCAGCCGGCCACCCAGACCTTCAGCGACGGATAAGTCTTCAAGAAAGGCACGACCTGGCGGCGCACCGCCAGATAGTACTCCGGATCGCGGAACATCTCGGTCACCGGAATCGTCAGGAACTGCAGCAGCTGGGCAAAGGCGGCCGGTTCGTGCATCACCCGGGCCTGGAGCGCGGACACGGTTTCGCATTCCATCACGCGCATGGCGGCCAGCACGCGGCGCTTTTGCGAGGCGCCGGTGTAGTCGCGGAAGTCGTAGTTGTACTTGAGGTAGACCGCCTCGACCAGCATCCGCAGTTCGATGTCGATGTCGCTGGGCTGTTTCAAATGCGCTCCATGGTCGGCATCCATACCCGCAGCAGCGAGTACAGCCGGGTCAGGTCGATCGGCTTGGCCAGGTAGTCGTTGGCGCCGGCGGCCAGGCACTGTTCCTGGTCATCCTTCATGGCCTTGGCCGTGATCGCGATGATCGGCAGGCGCGCGAAACGCGCATCCTGGCGGATCCTGCGCGTCGCCTCCAGTCCGTCCATGCCGGGCATCATGACATCCATCAGCACCAGGTCGATGTTCTCCACTTCGTCGAGCTTGGCAAGGGCTTCGAAACCGTTGCGGCCCACCTCCACATGCGCGCCGCGCTGCTCCAGCGCGCTGGTCAGCGCGAACACATTGCGCACGTCGTCGTCCACCAGCAGGATGGTCCTGCCCTCGAACACCCGGTCGCGCCCGCGCACGCTCTTGAGCATGCTCTGGCGCTCGGACGAGAGCTGCGACTCCACCTTGTGCAGGAACAGCGTCACCTCGTCCAGCAAGCGCTCCGGCGAACGCGCGCCCTTGATGATGATCGAGCGCGAATACTTCAGCAATTCCGCTTCTTCCTCACGGGTCAGGTTGCGCCCCGTGTAGACGATGACGGGCGGGAAGGAGCACAGCTCTTCCAGCGACATCGCCTTGAGCAACTCGTTGCCCTGCATATCCGGCAGCTTCAGGTCGATGATCATGCAGTCGAAAATCTGCGTGCGCAAGAGGTGCAGTGCTTCCTCGCCCGAACCGACGGCCGCGATCTCGACGTCGGTATCCGAGATCAGCTGCACCACGCTCTCGCGCTGGCGCGCGTCGTCCTCGACCAGCAGCACACGCTTGACCTGTTGCGCCGATTTTTCCTTGAGCTTCAGGAACACCGCTTCCAGCTGCTCGCGGGTGGTGGGTTTCAGCGCATAGCCGATCGCGCCCAGGTGCAGGGCTTCGCCACCGTTTTCCATGCTCGACACCACGTGCACCGGGATGTGGCGGGTGGATGGATTTTCCTTCAGCTGCTGCAGCACCGACAGGCCGGAGCGGTCGGGCAGGCGCATGTCGAGCAGGATCGCGTCCGGGTTCTCGCTGGCGGCCAGTTCCAGGCCCTCCTCCGCGCGCAGCGCCACCAGGCAGCGGAAGTCCATGTCGTGCGCCAGGCCGTACAGGATGCGGGCGAATTCCGGCTCGTCCTCGATCACCAGCGCAGTGCGGCGCCCGGAAGCCGGCTCGAGCCGGTCGTCCTCGAAGCGCGGCGCATCCGCGGCGGCGGCATCGGCGACGGCAGCGGCTGGCGCCGGCGCCTCCAGCGCAGCGCGCGCCGGCTTGGCCGCGTGCACCAGTTGCGGCGCCGGCGGGGTCGCGGCGACAGCGCCGTTGCGCGGCAGGCTGAGCATGAAGGTGCTGCCCTCGCCCAGCGTGCTGGCCACCGTCAGCGTGCCGCCCAGCAGGCTGGTCAGGTCGCGCGAGATCGACAGGCCCAGGCCGGTGCCGCCGTACTTGCGCGCGGTCGAGCCGTCGGCCTGGTGGAAGGCGTCGAAGATCTTTTCCTGCTGCTCGGGCGCGATGCCAATACCCGAATCTTGCACCTCGAACTGGACCCAACCGTCGGCATTGGCGCTGACCGTCAGGCTGACGCGGCCGGCATCCGTGAACTTCACGGCGTTCGACAGCAGGTTCTTGAGGATCTGCTCCAGGCGCTGGCGGTCGGTGTGGATCGACATCGGTACGTTCGGCTCGACCGTCAGCGAGAACTCCAGCGCTTTTTGGCGCGCCAGCGGCTCGAAGGTGCGCGCCAGGCCCTCGATCACGCGGCGCAGCGGCAGTTCTTCCGGCACCAGCTCCAGCTTGCCGGCCTCGACTTTGGAAATGTCGAGGATATCGTTGATCAGGTTCAGCAGGTCGTTGCCGGCCGAATAGATGGTCTGGGCGAAGCGCACCTGCTCTTCGTTGAGGTTGCCGGCGGCGTTGTCGGCCAGCAGCTTGGCCAGGATCAGCGAGCTGTTCAGCGGTGTCCTCAGCTCGTGCGACATGTTCGCCAGGAACTCCGACTTGTAGCGGCTGGCGCGCTCCAGCTCCAGCGCGCGGTCGCGCAGCTGGTCCTGAGCGGTGGTCAGGGCCGCATTCTTGAGGTCGAGGTTGGCGGCCTGTTCGGCCAGTTGCTCGTTGGTCTGCTCCAGTTCGGCCTGCTGGTTTTCCAGCGCCGTCTGCGATTCCTCGAGGGCGCGCGACTGCTCTTCCAGCTCCTCGTTGGCAGTGCGCAGCTCTTCCTGCTGGACCTGCAATTCTTCGTTCATGGCTTGCTGCTCTTCCAGCGCCACCTGCAGACGCTGGCGGTAGACCACCGAAGCGACCGAAGCACCGACGGCCGGGCCAATCAACTCCATGAATTCGGTGTCGCGCTCGCGCACGGCGTGCAGGAAACCGATCTCGATCACCCCCTTGATCTTGCCGTGGTTCACGATCGGCGCGATCAGTAGCTCGCGCGGCGCGGTCTCGCCGAGGCTGGAACCGACCTTGATGTAATCGGGCGGCAGTTCGCGCAGCGTCAGGATGCGGTTCTGGTTGGCGGCCTGGGCGGCCAACGATTCGTTCGGGGAAATGACGCGGGCGTGCTTGTCCTGGTGCGCGAAACCGTAGGCGCCGATGCGGGTCAGCGTGCCGTCATCGGCGCGCGCATACATGGCCGCCACCACGCCGCCCAGGTAGGGCGTGACGAAATCCAGCACGGCCGCGGCCAGGGGCTCCAGCTCATGCAGGTTGGCGCTTTTCGTGGCCAGTTCGGCCTGGCCGGTGCGCAGCCAGTCCTGGTGGCGCAGCTGGGCGTTGTGCTCGGCTTCGTGGGCGAGGATCTCGCCGTACGAGTTCGACAGGGTCATCAGTTCGCGGCGGCCGAACAGGGCCAGCAGGCCGGCCACGGTCAGGCTGAACAGCAGGAAGGCGCCGACCGACCAGCCGATCACGGTGCGCGAGGAGCTGTTGCGCTCCTGCAGCAGGCGCTCCTCGGATTCGATAAACAGCTTGAACTGACGGCGTACTTCGTCGGTGAGGGCCTTGCCGCGTCCGCTCTTGACCAGCTCGACCACGTCCTCGTTCTTGATACGGCGCCCGATCGCTTCGTCGGCGAACGCCTGCCAGTCGCGCTGGGCAGCACGGACCCGCCGCACGCGGTCCAGCTGGGGGAAGTTGTCTTCCACCAACCTGGCCAGGCTGTTCAGCTCGGCATCGAGCTTCGGCTTGGCATCGCTGTACGGTCCCAGGAATTCCCTGTCGCCGGAGATCAGGTAACCGCGCAAGCCGGCTTCCATGTCCGCCGACATGCGGCTGACTTCATTGGCTTTCCCGATCACGCGCTCGGAGTGCTCGACCCAGGTGAGCACATTGATCAGGTAGGCGATGATGCCGACGAAAACCAGCGCGCTCAACACACCCATGCCCAGCGGCATGGCGACATTGCGGGACAGGATGCGGCGGAACTGGCTGCTGTCGATACTCGATCCAGACATGCTTATTCGTTAACTCTTAAGAAAAAAATATCCTAAGTGTAACGCAATTGCAAAATCGAGCGTGTTCTATTGAACCTGTTTTTGTAGCCTGTTAGCGTAAATACCGCGCAAGATAAGGGGCTGTTCGGCTGCCCCGGCTGTTTGCCACCTGCTGCGGTGGACCCGACGCCACCACCGTGCCGCCGGCCTCGCCCGCGCCCGGACCAATGTCGATGACCCAGTCGCAGGCTGCCGCCACACGCATCGTGTGTTCGACCATGATGACGGTATTGCCGGCGTCGACCAGGCGGTTGAGCTGGGCCACCAGGCGGTCGGTATCGAGCGGATGCAGGCCAGTGGTGGGTTCGTCCAGCACATACAGGGCGCCGCCGCGGGTCGCGCGCTGCAGTTCGGTGGCCAGCTTGATGCGCTGCGCCTCGCCGCCGGACAGCTCGGTCGCGCTCTGCCCCAGGCGCAAATAGCCCAGGCCGACTTCGCGCAGCACCTGCAGCGGGCGCGCCACCGCTTCCTCGTCTTCGAAGAAGGCATGCGCTTCATCCACCGTCATGCGCAGCACCTCGGCGATATTCCGGTCCTTATAAGTGATCTTCAGGGTGTCGGCGTTGTAGCGTGCCCCTTCGCAGGTCGGGCAAGGCGCATACACGCTGGGCAGGAACAGCAGCTCGACCATCACGAAGCCCTCGCCGGCGCAGTGCTCGCAGCGGCCCTTGGCGACGTTGAAGGAAAAGCGCCCGGCATCGTAGCGGTGTTTTTTCGCCGCTGGCGTCGCGGCGAACAGTTTGCGTACCTGGTCGAACAGGCCGGTGTAGGTGGCCAGGTTCGAGCGCGGCGTGCGCCCGATCGGCTTCTGGTCGACCCGCACCAGGCGCTTGATGTTTTCCATGCCGCCCGCGATGCGGCCCTCGGTGGCGATCTGCGGCTCCTGCTCCAGGCCCGGCTCTTCCTCGACCTCTTCCTGCGCGGCGCCCTGCCCCAGCGCCGCGCTCACCAGGTCGACCAGCACCTGGCTCACCAGGGTCGACTTGCCGGAACCGGACACGCCGGTCACGCAGCTCATCACGCCGAGCGGGAAGGCGACCTCCAGCTCGTGCAGGTTGTTGCGGGTGACGCCTTCGAGCTTGAGCCAGCCGTTCGGCTCCCTCAATGGGCGCGGTTCCGGCTGCACCTCGTCGAACAGATAGCGCTTGGTGTGCGAGCGCTCGATTTTCTTCAGACCCTCGGGCGGGCCGCTGTACAGAATCTCGCCGCCGCCCTCGCCCGCCTGCGGGCCGACGTCGACGATCCAGTCGGCGCAGCGGATCACGTCGAGCGCGTGCTCGACCACGAACAGGGAGTTACCTGCCGCCTTCAGCTGGTCGAGCGCCGCCAGCAGCGCCTCGGTATCGGCCGGGTGCAGGCCGGCCGAGGGTTCGTCCAGTACATACACCACGCCGAACAGGCTGGAACGCACCTGGGTCGCCAGGCGCAGGCGCTGCAGCTCGCCCGGCGACAGCGTCGGCGTGCTGCGCTCCAGCGCCAGGTAGCCCAGGCCCATGTCCAGCAACACGCTCAGGCGCGCGCACAGGTCGGCGGCGATGCGGCGCGTGACGATCAACTGTTCCGGGTGCTTGGCGGCGGCCGTATCGGCCGGCACCTCGCCCTTGGCGAAAGGCTTCATCAACTGCGCCAGGCGGGCCAAGGGAAGGCGCGACATCTCGGTGATGTCCAACCCGGCAAAGGTCACGGACAGCGCCTCCTGGCGCAGCCGCCGGCCGCGGCACAGCGGGCACTCGGTACTGACCATGTAGCGCGCCACGCGCTTCTTCATCGATGCGCTCTCGGTGTTGGCGAAGGTCTGCAGCACGTAGCGGCGCGCGCCGGTGAACGTGCCCTGGTAGCTGGGCGTTTCCTTGCGCTTGAGGGCGCGCTTCGTTTCTTCCGGCGTGAGGCCGGCATACACCGGGACGGTCGGGGTCTCGTCGGTGAACAGGATCCAGTCGCGGTCTTTTTTCGGCAGGTCGCGCCAGGGGGTGTCGACGTCGTAGCCCATCGTGACCAGGATGTCGCGCAGGTTCTGGCCGTGCCAGGCCGGCGGCCAGGCGGCGACCGCGCGCTCGCGGATGGTGAGCGTATCGTCCGGCACCATCGACTGCTCGGTCACCTCATACACACGGCCCAGGCCCGAGCACTGCGGGCAGGCGCCTTCCGCGGTATTCGGCGAAAAGGATTCGGCATACAGGAGTTCCTGGCCCGGCGGATAGTCGCCGGCGCGCGAGTACAGCATGCGCAGGGAGTTCGACAGCGTGCTGACGCTGCCGACCGAGGAGCGCGCGGTGGGCGTACCGCGCTGCTGCTGCAGCGCCACCGCCGGCGGCAGGCCGTCGATCTCGTCGACTTCCGGCACCGGCATCTGGTGGAACAGCCGGCGCGCGTAGGGCGAGACCGACTCCAGGTAGCGCCGCTGCGCTTCCGCGTACAGGGTGCCGAAGGCCAGCGAGGATTTACCGGAACCGGAGACGCCGGTGAACACGACCAGCGCATCGCGCGGCAGCTCGACGCTGACGTTTTTCAGGTTGTGCTCGCGCGCGCCGCGTACGCGTACGCGGCCATGGTCGGCGTGGATCGACGTTTCGGTTTCTTGCTTGCGGCGCATCGGCCCTCCAGGAATCGTGTCGGATGACCGTATTACAACGCAGTGCGCGGTTTTCCGCGGTGCGCTGGCGCACCGTGCGGGACCCTTGCCGGCATCGCCGACGACGAATTGCCGATCAAGGTATCAGGCGCTCCGCCCGCAGCGCCGTGAACAGGTCGTAGAAGGAATCTTCGGTCGACTGCCAGCCGGCAAACCCCAGGCGCCGGCTGTTGGCCATGTCCGTCATCACCTCGATCGGTCGGCCGAGGTCGAGGTCGGTGTGCCAGGGCGAGGCCAGGCGCCGCAGGTCGGCTTCCTGCAGGTGGTGGCGGCGTGCCATCTCGCTCCACAGTTCGGCGTCGTTCGCCATCTCGGCCTCCAGCGCTTGCACGGTGCCGCTCCAGCCTTCGGCCTGCACGCCGAACCAGGCCGCCAGCCGGCGCCACAGCCAGCTCCAGCGGAAGTAATCGCCGTTGGTGATGTTGAAGGCTTCGTTCTTGGCGGCGTCGTTGTCGGCGGCCCAGCGCAACTGCTTGGCCAGCATGCGCGCATCGGTGACGTCGCACAGCCCGTTCCATTGCGCTTCCGAGCCCGGGAAGCGGAATGGACGCCCGGTCTCCTTGCAGATCGACGCGTACACGGCCAGCGTGGTGCCCATGTTCATGGCGTTGCCGACCGCCATGCCGATGATGCTGTGCGGGCGGTGGATGGTCCAGGTGAAGCGGTCGCGCGCGGCGGCGGCATAGACCTCGTCTTCCTGGGCATAGTAGAAATTGTCGAGCGGCAGGCGCGGCTGGGATTCGCGCAGCGGCGTGTCCGGCAGCGTGCCCGAGCTGGCGTAGGCTTCGAAGGGACCGAGGTAGTGCTTCAGGCCCGTCACCAGCGCCACGTGGCGCAGCGACTTCTTGGGCGACAGCGCGTCCAGCAGGTTGCGCACCAGCAGCGCGTTGACGCGGATGTTCTCGGCCTCGGTGTCCTGGCGCATCCAGGTGGTGATGAAGACGTGGGTCGGCGCGACATCGGCGAGCGCCGCCTGCAGGCCGACTTCGTCCAGCAGGTCGGCCGCCACCGGGATCAGGCCCGGCAGGTCGCGCGGTGGATGGCGCGCCAGGCCATAGACGGTCCAGCCATTGGCCAGCAGTTCACGGGCGGTATAGCGGCCGCCGATGCCGCTGGCGCCGACGACCAGTGCGCTTCTTTGCATTGTTCACTCCAGGAAATCATAAGATCGTTCGATTTTACTGCCATTCTTGCGCGCTTTCCGGAGGGGTCGGCGCGCCATTGCCTGGACTCATCGATTGATGGACGCATCGGCCGGCGCGTCGGCACTCGCCGCCAGCGTTTCCAGGCGCAGGCGCACGGCCTGCATGCCCTGTCCGAGGGCGAAGCGGCGGCTGATCCGGCGACAGCGCGCGATCAGCTCGCGGTCCGCGAGCAACTGCTGCAGCCCGCGCGCCAGGCGCACGCCGTTCAGCCGCGATGCCACCGCGCGAAAGGCCACACCCAGGGCCGCGACGCGCGCCGCATTGTCGAACTGGTCGTGCGCCAGCGGCACCACCAGTTGCGGCGTACCGGCGCGCAAGGCTTCGGCCGTGGTGCCGATGCCGCCATGGTGGACCAGCACCATCGCGCGCGGCAGCAGGCGCCGCAGCGGCACGTAGTCCTGCCACAGGATGGAAGGCGGCAGCTCGCTCGGCAGCTGCTCGCGGTGCGGGATCAGGAAGATGGCGCGCAGGCCGGTCAGCTCCACCGCCGCGCGCGCATGTTCGAAATAGGCGCGCGCCTGGGTATTGCCGGTGCCATGGGTGAAGACCACCGGCCGGGTGCCCTGCCCGTCTTCCAGGAAGTATTCGAGTTCGCGCGACAGCGGTGCATCCGGATTCGGATCGAACAGCGGGAAGTCGGCGCGCAACAAAGGCTTGGGCCAGTCCGGCTGGGTCGGCGCGAACCAGTCGGGAAAGAGCGTGATCGACAGGTTGGCCACCGCGAACAGATGCTCGAGCATGCTGGGGACCGCCGGCATCCCCCTGGCCTGGCGCGCCGCGTTCACGTCCCGCAGCGCCACCGGATCGATGAAGCGCGCCGCCAGGCGCCGCAACAGCCAGCTGCGCATGCCCAGGGGCACCCAGCGCGGCACCGGCCATGGGCCGAGCATCAGCGGATCGTGGACAGTCGGCAGGTTTTGCGGCGCCAGGTAGGCCGCGGCCACTTTCAGGCCGGGACGCCGGGCGCGGCACAGGTCGGCCTCGGGCAGGGCCAGCGGATGCACCAGCAGCACCAGCGGCTCGTCGGCCGGCAAGGCATCGACGAAAGGCACGATCTGCGCCATTGCCGGGCGCGTCGCGCGCCAGACCACGCCAAAGCCGCGGGTCGGGTGCCAGAGGTCGGGATCGAGCAGCACGGCCGGGTCGGCGGGCAGGCCGATGAAGGGCAAGCCGCTGGCACGCACATAGGGTTCGTGCTGCTCTGGTGCCAGGAAGCTGACGCGGTGCCCGGCATCGAGCAGGGTCAGCGCCATCGCCATGAAGGGAAAGAGGTCGCCGGCCGAGCCGATGGTAACGACGACGAAGTGGGTTCTGCGGACGCCTGTTGCTAGTAACATGGCGCCACATTACGCGAAACCCGGGCAGGACGGCGCGGGGCTGCGGGGCAAGGACCGGGCTGGCCCTTGCCGGACGAGGCAACTCAGGCCTTGCGGTTTGCCTTGCGGCGGTGCACGGCCAGGCCGGCCAGGCCAAGGCCCAGCAGCGCCAGCGAAGCCGGTTCGGGCACCTCGGCAGATTGTTCGCGCACCAGGAAGGTTTCCGCCCAAATGGCGTTGCTGTACTGCTCGCTCGTCGCGAGCGGCGAGTGCCAGACGTAGCCGCTCAGGGCGTCGCCGTAATCGCAGTGGTTGTAGAACTTGTCGAAAAAGGATGCAGCGCACTTGCCGTCGAAGGCGCTTACCAGCTCTTCCAGTGAGGTGAAGCTGGCGTTCCACTGCTCGGCGGTGGCGAATTTGAAACCGTAGGACAGCTCGACGCGGCTGCAGCTCGGCCCGTCGCCGGCGCAGGACGAGGCATAGACCCAGTCCAGCTGACCGGCCTTCACGATCAGGGTGGCGGGCGGCTCCTGACCCAGCTGGGCGGCGGCCTGGGCCAGCGGGGCGGCGCAGGCGGCAGAGAGGCCGATGGCGGCGATGAGCGTGCGGATAGTGGATTTCATGTTGTTCTCTCGATTGGACGAGTTGAATACAAGCAAGAAATATACCGCTTCCATAAGTAGTTGATTATTATTGATTTCCTGTTTTCATCTAATTCTCAGTGTAAAGATTTTCGACAAGAAATTATTCACTTTGCATACCGGATCGGGCGGTTCTATTGGTGTTCTCGCCTGACGAGCATTTCCTGGAGCGCATGAGGCTGACGCATCTGGTCGACTGGGTTGCTGGACGGTGGCGCGTCACCCGCTGAGCATGCGCAAAAGCGAGCCTGGCAGCGCGCGTTACGTTAGGTGTATTGACACTGTATGACGTGCCCCGGGAGCGCCCATGAACAGAACTCTGGCTTTGCAGCAAGCGTATCGGACATCGGCCCTGCTGCTGGCCTTATCGCTGGCGCTTGCCGGCTGCGGCGGCGCCGACCAGCCGCGCAAGGCGCCGCCTGCACCGCCGCCACCGCCGACCCTCGACCAGCAGCTCGCCGCCACGCTGGCGCAGCACGGCTTCACCGGCACCGTCGAGCAAAAGCTCGAGAGCCGGCTCGGCCGGCCGCTGGACTTCAAGCGGGCCGACCTCGGCCGCCTGCTGTTCTTCGATCCGGTATCCAGTCTTCACAACGACAATTCCTGCGCCGCCTGCCACTCGCCCAGCCATGGTTATGGCGATACCCAATCGATCGCGATCGGCATCCAGAACAACCTGATCGTCGGGCCGGACCGCCAGGGACCGCGCAACCGGCGGCGCTCGCCGATGATTCTGAATGCCGGCTTCTTTCCCAGGCTGATGTGGAATGGCCGCTTCTTCGCGCCCTCCGGCGATCCCTTCGACAATTCACTCGGCTTCAGCTTTCCGCAGCCGGAAGGCAGCAGCACCTTCCGGCCGCATGACCCGGCGGTGCCGCAGCTGCTGGTCGCCCAGGCCTATCTGCCGCCGACGGAGCTGATCGAGGAAGCGGGCTTCACCGGCATCCGCGACGGCCTCGATCCGCGCTACTTCCAGTTCGACGACGGCAAGGGCGAAACCTGCCCGGCGCTCGATACGGGCGGCTTTCGCAACGGGCCGATCCGCGCACGTGTCGAACAGCGCCTGAACGCCATCCCGGCCTATGTGCAGAAATTCGGCGAGGCCTTCGACGAAGTGCGCAGCGGCGCCCGGATCGACATCAGCATGTTCGCCCGCGCGATCGCCGAATACGAATACATCCTCAAAGGCGCCAACGCCCCGATCGACCGCTTCGCCCGCGGCGAGACCGGCGCGATGACGGATGGCCAGAAACGCGGCGCACTGCTGTTTTTCGGGAAGGCCAATTGCGTGGCCTGTCATGCGGTCGGCGGGAAATCGAACGAGATGTTCAGCGACTTCAGGATGCACAACATCGGCGTGCCGCAGATTGCGCCGGCCTTTGGCGTCGGTAGCGGCAACGTCATCTTCGACGGTCCGGGGGAGAACGAGGATTATGGACTGGAGCAGGTCACCGGGCTGGCCAGCGACCGCTATCGCTTCCGCACTTCGCCGCTGCGCAACGTGGCGCTGCAGCCGGCCTTCTTCCACAATGGTGCTTTCACCAGGCTGGAAGACGCGGTCCGCCACCACCTCGATGTGATGGCCTCGCTGCGCAGCTATGACGCGAAGCGGGCCGGGGTGGCGCCCGACCTGGCGCAGCGGATGGCACCCATCGCCAATGTTGCAGCCAGCATCGATCCCTTGCTGCGCCGTCCCTTGAGGCTGAGAGCGGAAGAATTCGATGACCTGGTCGAGTTCGTCCGCAAAGGCCTGCTCGACGAAGGCACGCTGCCGGCGCTGGCCTGTACCCACATTCCGGATGCGCTGCCGAGCGGCATGCCCTTGCCGACATTCCAGTCCTGCCCGGCGACGCCCTGAATTACAGGAAGCGGTCCAGGATCTTCCGGCTACCCTTGTCGATCGCAAACATATCGCGGATCAGGAAGTGAATCCCGTGGCTGTCGGCGATCAGCAGCGAGTACGCATTCAGGCGGCGGATATCTTCCTCGCCTTTCAGCACGAATTCGGTATCGCCGCGGTCGGTCTTGACGGTCCAGGTCGAGGGCGTGGCAAAGCTGGACACGCCCCGGATCGACAGGATCTCGGGCATGAATTCGCGCCCTTCGAGTTCTTCGGTGACCAGTGCGCGCACTTCCGGCGACACGTCCTCCAGGTTCTCGATCCAGGCCACTTCCTTGCCGCCATCGCGCACCAGCGAGATGCCGCGGGTCGGCGCCTGGACCGGGAAGGAGCGCACCGGCGCGACGCCGACGAATTCCTCGCCTTCGGCATTGGTCAGCACCAGCTTGCCGAAGGGGTCGCGGCGTAAATTAAAAGCAGTCGTCATTCTTAGTCTTCTTGGCTAGAGTCGTCCGGGTCCTGGTCGACGTTGCGCGCCTGCGCTTCGTACAGGCGGTAATAGGCGCCCTGGCTTGCCATCAGTTCATCGTGGCTGCCCTCTTCCACCACCACGCCGCGGTCCAGCACCACCAGGCGGTCGGCGCGGTGCAGCGTGGACAGGCGGTGCGCGATCGCGATCGTGGTGCGGCCTTGCACCAGGTTGTCGAGCGCCTTCTGGATTTCCTTCTCGGTTTCCGAGTCCACCGACGAGGTCGCTTCATCCAGGATCAGGATCGGCGGGTCGATCAGCAGCGCGCGCGCGATCGAGATGCGCTGGCGCTCGCCGCCGGACAGGCCCTGGCCGCGCTCGCCGACCATCGAATCGTAGCCCTGCGGCAGGCGCAGGATGAATTCGTGGGCGTGGGCGGCGCGCGCAGCGGCGATGATTTCTTCGCGCGTCGCATCCGGCTTGCCGTAGGCGATGTTCTCGGCAATCGTGCCGAAGAACAGGAAAGGCTCCTGCAGCACCAGGCCGATGTGGCGGCGGTAGTCGGCCACGGCGAAGGAGCGGATATCTTTACCGTCGAGCAGGATCGCACCCTCGGCGACGTCGTAGAAGCGGCAGATCAGGTTCACCAGCGTCGACTTGCCGGAACCGGAATGGCCGACCAGGCCGACCATCTCGCCGGCCTTGATCTTCAGCGAGATGCCGCGGTTGACCGCGCGGTTGCCGTAACGGAAACCGACTTCGCGCAGTTCGATATTGCCCTCGACCTTGTCGATCTTCACGGGGTTGACCGGGTCCGGCACGCTCGAGACGTGGTCGAGGATGTCGAAGATGCGCTTGGCGGCCGAGGCCGACTTCTGCGTCACCGAGACGATGCGGCTCATCGAATCCAGGCGCACGTAGAAGCGGCCGCTGTAGGCGATGAAGGCGGACAGCACGCCGACCGTGATTTCCTGGTGCGCCACCTGCCAGATGCCGAAGCACCAGATGACCAGCAGGCCCAGTTCGGTGAGGAAGGAGACGGTCGGCGAGAACAGCGACCAGACCTTGTTCAATTTATCGTTGACGGCCAGGTTGTGCTTGTTCGCTTCGCGGAAGCGCGAGGCCTCGCGCTTTTCCTGGGCAAACGCCTTCACCACGCGGATGCCCGGAATGGTGTCGGCCAGCACGTTGGTGACTTCGCCCCAGACGCGGTCGATCTTCTCGAAGCCGGTACGCAGCTTGTCGCGCACCACGTGGATCATCCAGGCGATGAAGGGCAGCGGCACCAGGGTGATCAGGGCCAGCTTGGCGTTAATGCTGAACAGGATCGCGCCGGTCATGATGATCATGAGCACGTCGGACAGGAAGTCCAGCAGGTGCAGCGACAGGAACACGCAGATGCGGTCCGAACCGCTGCCGATGCGGCTCATCAGGTCGCCGGTGCGCTTGCCGCCGAAGAATTCCAGCGACAGCCGCAGCAGGTGTTCATAGGTTTCCGAGCGCATGTCGGCGCCCATGCGTTCCGACACCAGCGCCAGCACGTAGGTACGGCCCCAGCCCAGCGCCCAGGCCAGCACGGCCGAGGCCAGCAAGCCGCCCATATACATATAGACCAGCCCGGTATCGATCTTCTGGCCGTTCTGGTAAGGGATCAGGACGTTGTCCATCAAGGGCATCGTCAGGTAAGGGGGAATCATGTGTGCGCCGGTACTGGCCAACATCAGCAAGAATCCAAGCAGGAGCTGGCCCCGATACGGCTTGGCGAAGCGCCACAGGCGGAACAGGGTCCAGGTCGACGGCGGGGTGTGCAGTACCTTGGTGCAGATCGGGCACTCTTCCTGGTCGGCGTCGAGCGGCGCCTTGCAGCTCGGGCAGGTGTGCTGCTCGGGCGGCTGGATGGCGATGCCGGTCAGGTAGCTCTGGACCTGGTCCTGGAACTGGTCCACCAGGCGGATCGCCTGCAGGTTCTGGCCGAGGGTGAAGCGCCACGAGGCCAGCAGGCCCTTGGCATCGACCAGTTCGATGTGGCCGACGCCGGCGTGGTCGTAATGACGCATGGCCAGACCGGCATGGTAAGGCCAGTCGCGCCAGTGCGTATCGCCCGGGCTGCGGGTCAGTAAACGGATGTTGGTGACAACCAGTATCCCTTTGGTGAAGCGTAATTTCGCATCGAGGTCAACCTCGAGGGCGCTTAAAACGTTTTCCCCTGGCGCAAGCTTTTTCTGGACGTCCGCCTGCCAATGCTCAGGCAGGAAACTGGCAGCCGCCAGCGGCGTTGAGGGAACTAGTTGTTGAGTCGTCATGTGCTATCAAAAGTTGGAGACCGGAAGGGTCGCCAGGATGGAACGCTGAGCAGGGCACGCCGGTTGACAGGCGTACGGTATTCTATCGATGGGGGCGAGACTGGCAGATTTCGGTTGAGGCCTGTAAGCTTCGTTTCGGCAAGTATACAACATGTGCACTGCAGCAATATCCGCACAAACATAAGGCAACGCTACGGGTGAGAGAGCGGTCACCACGCGGCAAGATATTTTTCATGACAAACAAGAAAGACATAAAGATTCTTCGTGTAACCCACCTGCGTGGACCGAACATCTGGACCTATCGCCCCGTCATCGAGACCTGGCTCGACATCGGCGAACTCGAAGAATGTCCTTCGAACACCCTCCCCGGTTTCAACGAGCGCCTGACCGCCTGGCTGCCGGGACTGATCGAACATCGCTGCGGCGTCGGCGAACGCGGCGGCTTCCTGGAACGCCTGCGCGACGGCACCTGGGCCGGCCACATCCTCGAACACGTGGTTCTCGAACTGCAGAACATGGCCGGCATGAAGACCGGCTTCGGCAAGACCCGTTCCACCGGCGACCACGGTATTTACAAGATGGCCTTCCGCACCCGTGACGAGGTCGTCGGCCGCGCCGCCCTGCAGGCCGGCCACGCGCTCCTGATGGCCGCCATCAACGACACGCCCTTCGACATGAAGGCCACGGTGGCGAAGCTGACCGAACTGGTCGATCGCTACTGCCTGGGCCCGTCCACCGCCAACATCGTCGATGCCGCCACCGAGCGCCGCGTGCCTTCGATCCGTCTGACCGAAGGCAATCTGGTGCAACTCGGCCATGGTGCGGCGCAGCGACGCATCTGGACTGCCGAGACCGATCGCACCAGCGCCATCGGCGAAAGCATCGCCAGCGACAAGGACCTGACCAAGACCCTGCTCGCCTCCTGCGGCGTGCCGGTGCCGGAAGGCAGCGTGGTGCGCAGCGCGGATGACGCCTGGGAAGAAGCCGAGGATATCGGCCTGCCGGTGGTCGTCAAGCCGGTCGACGGCAACCACGGCCGCGGCGTGACCCTGAACCTGATGAACGAAGCGGACGTGAAAGCCGCCTACGCGATCGCCGCCGAGGCGGGCGACTCCAGCGCCGTGCTGGTCGAGCGCTACGTGCCGGGCAACGAGCACCGCGTGCTGGTGGTCGGCTCGAAGGTCGTGGCCGCCGCCAAGGGCGAATCGCTGTTCGTGACGGGCGACGGCAAGTCGACCGTAGTCGAGCTGTGCAACAGCCAGATCAACACCGACCCGCGCCGCGGCGAAAGCGAAGAGCACCCGCTCGGCCTGGTCAACCCGACCGACCACGAGATCCGGCTCGACCTGCAGCGCCAGGGCCTCACGCCGGATTCGATCCCGCAGGACGGCCAGAAAGTGCTGATCCAGCCGAACGGCAACGTCGCCGACGACGTCACCGACGAGGTGCACCCGGACGTGGCCTACGTGGCGGCGCTGGCGGCGCGCGTGGTCGGCCTGGACATCGCCGGCATCGACCTGGTGTGCGAGGACATCTCGCGTCCTTTGGCCGAACAGCGCGGCGCCATCATCGAAGTCAACGCCAGCCCGGGCCTGCTGGCCCACATCAAACCGGCCACCGGCAAGCCGCGCGAAGTCGGCAAGGCCATCGTCGAGCATCTGTTCGCCGACGGCGAAGTCTCCGGCCGCATTCCGCTGGTGGGCGTGACCGGCACCGAGGGTGCCAGCCTGGTCGCCAGCCTGGTCGGCACCGTGCTGCACCAGTCCGGCAAGCACGTGGGCGTGGCCAACCGCAAGGGCCTGTTCCTCGACCAGCGCCGCGTCACCGGCGCCGACTGCACCCGTTTCGACGCCGCCCAGCGCCTGCTGATCAACCGTAACGTGCAGGCCGCCGTGTTCGAGTCGAACGCGCGCGCGATCCTGACCGAAGGTCTGCCCTACGACCGCTGCCTGGTGGGCGTGGTGACCGACATGGGCCAGGTCGGCGCTGTGGAAGACCTGTACGTGCGCGACCAGGATGCGCTGTTCAACGTGGTGCGCAGCCAGGTCGACGTGGTGCTGTCGGAAGGCGCCGCGGTGCTGAACGCGGCCGACCCGCAAGTCGTGAAACTGGCCGAGCTGTCCGACGGCGGCGTGATCTTCTACGCGCTGGACGAACAGAACGAGGTCCTGCAGCAGCACCGCGCCGCCGGCGGCCGCGTCGCCTTCGTGCGCGACCAGCACATCGTGCTCGGCCAGGGCAGCGAAGATGCGCCGCTGCTGGGCCTGGCCAAGCTGAAAGCCTCGGTTGCCGCGCACCCCGAAGCCGTGCTGGCCGCCGCCGCCGCAAGCTGGGCGCTGGACGTGCCGACCGATTTGATCTGCGCCGGTCTGCGCAGCTTCGAGAACAAATAAAGGATTGAAGGTTTTTATGGAAGTATCTCGCGTCCGGGCCCTGCGCGGCCCCAACCTGTGGAGCCATCACACCTCGGTCGAGGCGGTCGTTTCCTGCACGCCCGAAGAAGAGTCGATCCAGGCCCTGCCCGGCTTCGAAGCGCGCCTGCGCGCCCTGTTCCCGCAGATCGGCCAGCTGCAGCCGATGGGTCATGACGACACCATCCCGCTGGCCCAGGTGCTGGAAGTGGCGGCCCTCGCCCTCCAGGCCCAGGCCGGCTGCCCGGTCACCTTCAGCCGCACCACCGCCACCATCGAACGCGGCATCTACCAGGTCGTGGTCGAGTACAGCGAAGAAGACGTCGGCCGCCTGGCCCTGACCCTGGCCGAGCAGCTGATCGCGGCCGCCCGCGCCGACCAGTCCTTCGACCTCGACGCCGCCCTGCACCAGCTGCGCGAACTCGACGAAGACGTGCGCCTCGGCCCGTCCACCGGTTCCATCGTCCAGGCCGGCGTGGCACGCGGCATCCCGTTCCGCCGCCTGACCGAGGGCAGCCTGGTGCAGTTTGGCTGGGGCAGCCGCCAGCGCCGCATCCAGGCCGCCGAGATCGATGCCACCGGCGCCATCGCCGAGACCATCGCCCAGGACAAGGAACTGACCAAGAAGCTGCTGGACGCCGCCGGCGTGCCGGTGCCGCTGGGCCGCGTCGTGCTGGACCCGGACGATGCCTGGCTTGCTGCCCAGGAGATCGGCCTGCCGGTCGTGATCAAGCCGAAGGACGGCAACCAGGGCAAGGGCGTGACCGTCAACGTCAACACGAAGGAACAGCTGACGGCCGGCTTCCACGCCGCCTCGGAATTCCGCGACGACATCCTGGTCGAAAAATACCTGCCGGGCCACGACTACCGCCTGCTGGTGATCGGCAACCGCCTGATCGCCGCCGCCCGCCGCGACCCGCCGCATGTGGTCGGCGACGGCAAGCACAGCGTGCGCGAACTGGTCGAGATCGTGAACCGGGACCCGCGCCGCGGCTCCGGTCACGGTACCGCCCTGACCAAGATCCGCTTCGACGACATCGCCCTGGCCAGCCTGGCCAAGCAGGGCTACGACGCCGACTCGGTGCCGCCGAAAGGCCAGCGCGTCACCCTGCGCAACAACGCCAACCTCTCGACCGGCGGCTCGGCCACCGACGTGACCGACGACGTGCATCCGGAAGTGGCGGCACGCGCCATCGCCGCCGCGCACATGGTCGGCCTGGACATCTGCGGCGTCGACCTGGTGTGCGACAGCGTCCTCAAACCCATCGAAGAACAGGGCGGCGGCATCGTCGAAGTGAATGCCGCGCCGGGCCTGCGCATGCACATCTCGCCGTCCTTCGGCAAGGGCCGCGCGGTCGGCGAAGCGATCATGGACACCCTGTACGCGCCCGGCGACGACGGCCGCATCCCGGTGGTGGCGGTGACCGGCACCAACGGCAAGACCACCACCGTACGCGTGATCGCGCACCTGCTCGGCGCCTCCGGCCTGCGTACCGGCATGACGAACACCGATGGCGTGTACATCCAGGGCCGCCGCATCGACAGCGGCGACTGCAGCGGTCCGCGCAGCGCGCGCAATGTGCTGCTGCACCCGGACGTCGACGCGGCCGTGTTCGAGACCGCGCGCGGCGGCATCCTGCGCGAAGGCCTGGCCTACGACCGCTGCCAGGTCGGCGTGGTCACCAACATCGGTTCCGGCGACCACCTGGGCCTGAACTACATCACCACGCTGGAAGACCTGGCGGTTCTGAAGCGCGTGATCGTGCAGAACGTCGCGCCGAACGGCATGGCGGTGCTGAACGCGGCCGACCCGATCGTAGCAAGCATGGCCGAGAACACCAAGGGCGACGTCACCTACTTCGCGATGGATTGCTCGCTGCCGATCATGCAGAAGCACCGTGCCCAAGGCCGCCGCATCGTCTACGTCGACGACGGCCATATCGTCGCGGCGCAGGGCAAGGTCGAGGAACGCATCGACCTCAAGGAAGTGCCGATTACCCGCGGCGGCGTGATCGGCTTCCAGGTCGAGAACGTGATGGCGGCCGTGGCTGCGGCCTGGGCGGTCGGCATCGAGTGGAACATCATCCGCACCGGCCTGAAGACCTTCGTCGGCGAGAGCGACAACGCGCCGGGCCGCTTCAACGTGTTCGATTACAAGGGCGCGACCGTGATCGCCGACTACGGCCACAACCCGGACGCGATCCAGGCGCTGACGAATGCCGTCGAATCGATGCCGGCCAAGCGCCGCTCGGTGGTGATCAGCGGCGCCGGCGACCGCCGCAACGAGGACATCACCGACCAGACGCGCATCCTGGGCAAGGCCTTCGACGAGGTCCTGCTGTACGAAGACCAGTGCCAGCGCGGCCGCTCGGAGGGCGAAGTCGTGGCCCTGCTGCGCGAAGGTTTGCAGGGTGCGAGCCGCACCAGCCATGTCGAGGAGATCAAGGGCGAATTCGTCGCGATCGACCGTGCTTTGGCCCGCCTGCAGCCGGGCGATCTGTCGCTGATCCTGATCGACCAGGTCGACGAGGCGCTGGCGCATATTGCCAAGCGGGTGGCGGAAGCCAAGGCGTGAAGGCTTGAAGTAATCTGAAGACGGGCGCTGCGGCGCCCGTTTTTACGTTCGTCGTCCCCGCGGAGGCGGGATAGTGCCCCCAGCACTATCCCCCCAAGTTTGCCGGCACACCACCCACGCCAGCACGATTCAGTTAGCCACCGCACAAGCCCACCAGGCTTCATGCCTTACCATGAGCGATCACGACATCGCGCAGGCAGTGAATCATGACGACCGACAAGGATTCCAACGAGCAGTCTCCTGAACTGCCTTTCCGCTCGCTGCTCTACCGCTTCCTGTTCTTCGACTGGCTGTTCCGCGACGTCGGCGCCGCCGGCACCCGCCTCGAACGGCACGCCGCCTTCCAGCACAACCGCCGGATGAGCCGCTACCTGCCGGTCTACCTGCGCCGCTGGTCTTTCCTGACCGCCTTCGACTTCGCGCTCGGCGTGCTGTTCGAAAAGGTGCTGCAGGCCGGGCTGCTGTCGGCCTGGTTCTTCACCTGGAGCTGCGTGACCCTGACCGGGATGCTGGTGATCACGGTGGCATGGTTGATTTTGACCCACGCCAGGCTTTCATAAATTTCTTGATTTCAACTAAAATTTCCTAATTTCAATTGCAGGAAGATGCCTCCAGCTACTTCAGCGAACCACCATGGAGGCCAACATGAGTTATCTGCGCATCAATTCCCACAAAGTTCCCCGGCTGTATCCGGGCAAGCGCCACTTCGAAAGGCGCGTCGACGAACGTACCGCCACCGACATCGACGACGCCCTGCGCGCCGACAGCGTGCAAGCGGCGGCGATGGCGATGGACCACTTGCAGGTCGACGTCGACGTGGCCTTGCGGGTGCTGGCCGGCAAGAACGACGACCGGGGCAAGAAGCGGCGACAAGCAGACCAGGACTTGCCCGCCGCTGCCTGAATCAAAATTTCCGCGCTTTTTTTCTCCGTCCTGCGCCGGATTGCCGGCCAGGACGATTTGCTCTTCCTCCCCTGCTCCATTGACCTTCGCTAAATTGCCGGCACGGCAAGGCGAGATGATGGCATTTCAACAACGGAGGTTACGATGAGCTACCAATGGATCGACGAACAGCCCCAGTTTCCCCACACTCGCGCCGAAACCCTGGGCGACCGCCGCACGGACCACCAGACCGCACAGAAAATCCGCGATGCCTTGCGAGCGCGCAGCGTGCACGCGGCGGCGCAGGCGCTGGAGCATCAGGAGGTCGATCTGGCGACGGCGCTGCGGGTGCTGGCCAAGCCGGAGTGGCGGCGCGCTTGCTAGGCTCGAACCCAGCTCACTGTTGTCAAACGCGATCATCCGCTCTCCCCGCCCAGCCCTAACGCGGTAAAATGGCAACCCAAGCCCGGCCCCCTGCCGGGCTTAGCCTGAATAGCCATGAACGTCCCACACGAAATCAACGCCGCCGCGGCCAAGGCCCTTGCCACCGCCGAAAAACACACTCCGATGATGCAACAGTACCTCCGGATCAAGGGAGAGTACCCGACCATGCTGGTGTTCTACCGCATGGGCGACTTCTACGAGCTGTTCTTCGAGGATGCCGAGAAAGCCTCGCGCATCCTCGGCATCACGCTGACCGCGCGCGGGACCTCGAATGGCAACCCGATCAAGATGGCGGGTGTGCCCTTCCACTCGCTCGATCCCTACCTGGCCAAGCTGGTCAAGCTGGGCGAGTCCTGCGCAATCTGCGAACAGATCGGCGACCCGGCGCTGAGCAAAGGCCCGGTCGAACGCAAGGTGGTGCGGGTGGTCACGCCGGGCACCCTGACCGATTCGGACCTGCTGCCGGAAAAGGCCGAGCGCCCGCTGCTGGCCGTGTGCACGGTCCCGAACCGCAAGCATGTGACGACCGGTCTGGCCTGGCTGTCGCTGGCCAGCGGCGCGCTGAAGCTGATGGAATTCACGGCCGATTCGAAGAACGCGGCGCTGCGCCTGGTGCAGGAGCTGGAGCGCATCGCGCCGGCCGAAGTGCTGCGTGCGGACGCCAACGGCGACATGTTCGAGGAAACGAACATCGGCCACAACCAGCGCGTGCCCGAGTGGCACTTCGAGGTCGTGCACGGCCACAAGGCGCTGCTCGACCAGCTGGGCGTGTCGACGCTCTCCGGCTTCGGCTGCGATGGCCTGGGCGCCGCCTTCGGCGCGGCCGGTGCGCTGCTGCGTTACGCGCAGTCGACGCAAGGCCGCGGCCTGCAGCACGTGAAGAGCCTGGCCGTCGAATCGGAATCCGAATTCATCGGCCTGGATGCCGCCACCCGCCGCAACCTGGAAATCACCGAGACCATCCGCGGCCTTGAAGCGCCGACGCTGTTTTCGCTGCTGGACGGCTGCCGCACGGCGATGGGTTCGCGCCTGCTGCGCCACTGGCTGCACCACGCCAAGCGCGACCAGTCGGTGGCGCGCGGCCGCCACGAGGCGATCGCCGCGCTGGCCGAGCACGACGCCTGCCACGCATTGTCGTCGACGCTGGCCCATGTGCCGGACGTCGAGCGCATCACCACCCGCATTGCTCTCTTGACCGCGCGCCCGCGCGACCTGGCCTGCCTGCGCGACGGCCTGAAACAGCTGCCGGTGCTGCGCGAGCTGGTCGCCAACTGCTTCATCCCGGGTGACTCCTGCCTGCTGCGCGATATTCATGAAGCCATCGCCATCCCCGAGCATTGCCTGGACCTGCTGGCACGCGCCATCGCCGAGGAACCGGCCGCCATGGTGCGCGACGGCGGCGTGTTCGCGCGCGGCTTCGATGCGGAGCTCGACGAGCTGCGCGCGCTGTCCGAGAACGCCGGCCAGTTCCTGGTCGACCTCGAGACCCGCGAGCGCACCCGCACCGGCATCGCCAACCTGCGCGTCGAATACAACAAGGTGCACGGCTTCTACATCGAAGTCACCAACGGCCAGGCCGACAAGGTGCCCGAGGACTACCGCCGCCGCCAGACCCTCAAGAACTGCGAGCGCTACATCACGCCGGAGCTGAAGGCGTTCGAAGACAAGGCCCTGTCGGCCCAGGACCGCGCGCTGGCCCGCGAGAAGCTGCTGTACGACCTGCTGCTGGCCGACCTGGCGCCGCATATCGCCTGCCTGCAGATGGTCGCTTCGGGCATCGCCCGCATCGACGCGCTGGTGGCGCTGGCTGCGCACGCGGTGCGCAACAACTGGTGCCGTCCGCAGCTGGTCGACGCGCCCTGCCTCACCATCTTCGAGGGCCGCCATCCGGTGGTCGAGAACCAGATCGAGCGCTTCATCGCCAACGACTGCAAGCTGTCGAACGACCGCCGCCTGCTCCTGATCACCGGTCCGAACATGGGCGGTAAGTCGACCTTCATGCGCCAGGTCGCATTGATCACGCTGCTGGCCTACGTCGGCAGCTACGTGCCGGCGACCAGTGCGACGATCGGCCCGATCGACCGCATCTTCACCCGCATCGGCGCTTCCGACGACCTGGCCAATGGCCGCTCCACCTTCATGGTCGAGATGACGGAATCGGCGGCGATCCTGAACGGCGCCACCGAGCATTCGCTGGTGCTGATGGACGAAGTCGGCCGCGGTACCTCGACCTTCGACGGCCTCGCGCTGGCCTGGGCGATCGCGCGCCACCTGATCGACACCAGCCGCAGCTTCACCCTGTTCGCGACCCATTATTTCGAACTGACCCAGCTGCCGGAGAGCCATCCGAGCGCGGCCAACGTGCACCTGTCGGCGGTCGAGCACAAGGACAGCATCGTGTTCCTGCACGCGGTGCAGGACGGCCCGGCATCGCAGAGCTACGGCTTGCAGGTGGCGCAGCTGGCCGGCGTGCCGCCCTCCGTGATCCGCGCCGCGCGCAAGCACCTGGCGCGCCTGGAGTCGCAGGCGCTGGATGCGACGCCGCAGCTCGACCTGTTTGCTGCCGCGCCTTGCGACGATGCCCTTGACGCCGATGCGGCGCCGGCCGAATCGACGCAAGCTACAGTGGCGCCGGCACCTGCCCCGGTGCAGGAAGAATCGCCGGCCCTCACCCTGCTCGATGCGATCGATCCGGATGCCCTGACCCCGCGCGAAGCGCTCGAGCGCCTGTACGAGCTCAAACGCCTGGCCAGCGCATAATGCGGTTGACGCGCCCGCGCCTCGGTCTCCTGGTCGCCGCCGCCCTGCTCACGGGCAGCGCGCTGGCGGCCAAGGACGCGAAGGAGGACGATGGCGCGCACCGCTTCGCCGTCATCGGAAACAATGCGGGGCGCGATGCGGGCCAGCGTGCCGGCGACGGCATCGACGCGCGCCTGAAGCAGGCCATCGACGAAGCCGACGACAAGTCGACCGCCTTCCTGGTCGTCACCGGCATCAAGGGCGTCAAGGAAGCCTGCAGCGACAAGCTCTACCAGCAGCGGCGCGAGGTGATCAGCAATGCGCGCCGTCCCGCCATCGTGGTGCCGGCCGCCAGCGACTGGACCGAGTGCCGCAACAGCGCCGGGCGTACCAATGCGATCGAGCGCCTGAACCGGATCCGCGAGCTGTTCTACGCCGAGCCGCAATCGCTGGGCGCGCGCAAGCTGCCGCTGACGCGCCAGTCGGCCAGCCCGCGCTTTCGCAGCTATGCGGAGAACGCCCACTGGTCGGTCGGCAAGGTGCTGTATGCCGTGCTGAACCTCCCGGCCAACAACAACCATTACCTCACCGAGGCCGGCCGCAACAGCGAATACGAAGACCGGCTGGTGGCCAACCGCTTCTGGCTGAACCGCCTGTTCGCAATCGCCAAACGCGACAAGGCGGAAGCGATCGTGCTGTTTGCGGAAGGCGACCTGAAGGCGCTGTCGCAGCCGACCGGCCTGCGCGCCCTGCTGCGCCGCGCGGTGCCGGTGCCGGACAACGACGGCTTTGCCGAAACGCGCCGCCAGGTGCTGACGCTGGCGCAGAAATTCCGCGGCAAGGTGCTGCTGGTCGACAGCGCGCCGCTGGCCAAGGGGGCGAAGCCGGCGATCGAGTGGCGCGGCAACCTCGGTCATCTATCGGTCGGGCAGGAAGAAATCCAGGTCACGGTGGACCCGGCGGCCAAGGCGCTGTTCAGGATCGGCGAGCTGGACGATGCCGGCGACAAGGCGAAAGGCGAGAAGCCGGAAAAGCAGGAGAAGCCGGACGGCGGCAGCCATCCCAAGGCGGTGAAGCAGGCGCTCAAATGAGCAGAATTTAGCGCGCAAATGAGCACGGGCCGCAGCGAGCGGCCCGTTTTTCATGCGCGCTGACTTAGCTCGTGAGCTTAGTGGTGAGCTTAGTTGAGCGGCTGGCTGCGGAAGTGGTCGCCTTCCTCGCCGTCGTCCATGTCGTCGCCGTGGCCGTGATGGTGGCCATGGGCGCCATGCACGTGACCGTGGGCGATTTCCTCTTCGGTGGCGGCGCGCACGTCGATGACCGACAGCTCGAAACGCAGGGCCATGCCGGCCAGCGGATGGTTACCATCGAGCACGACCTTGTCGTCGGCGACTTCGGTCACGGTGAAGATCGTCGGTTCTTCGTCGCTGCCATCGGCCACGCCTTCGAACTGCATGCCGACTTCCAGCGGTTCCGGCAGGCGCGAACGCTCTTCGACCTTCAGCAGGCTCGGGTCGTAGTCGCCGAAGGCGTCTTCCGGCTCGATCTGGATGGTCGACGAGTAGCCCACTTCCTTGCCGTCCAGTTCCTCTTCGATCTTCGGCAGCGTGTTTTCGTAGCCGCCGTGCAGGTACACCATCGGCTGGGCGCCGTCTTCGATCAGGTTGTTCTGGGCGTCGGACAGCTTGTAGTCGACCGATACCACCGTGTTCTGGGCAATCTTCATTGCGCTTCCTTTCATGTATAAGGCTCGGATTATAACCCCGCTAACGCCGAAGCTCGCCGGCCGCTGGTTATAATGTCGCATGAAAAAATTACAGCTCCTCGGGAACATCACGCCCGCCCAGTTTCTCCGCGATTACTGGCACAAGAAGCCGCTGCTGATCCGCCAGGCGATCCCCGGTTTCAAACCCCTGCTCAAGTTCGACAAACTGGCCGAACTTGCCAAGCTCAACCACGTCGAATCGCGCCTCGTCATCCTCGCTGATGGGCAATGGAACATGGACCACGGTCCGCTCCAGGAATTGCCGCCGCGCAGCCAGCGCGAGTGGACCATGCTGGTGCAAGGCATCAACCTGCACGAGCCCAAGGCCGACGAACTGCTGCGCGAGTTCCGCTTCGTGCCGGACGCGCGCCTGGACGACCTGATGGTCAGCTTCGCCACCGATGGCGGCGGCGTTGGTCCGCACTTCGATTCCTATGACGTGTTCCTGCTGCAGGCGCAGGGCCGCCGCCGCTGGCGCATCGGCGCCCAGCAGGACCTGAGCCTGGTCGAAGGCCTGCCGCTCAAGATCCTCGCCAACTTCGAGCCGGAAGAGGAATTCGTGCTGGAACCGGGCGACATGCTCTACCTGCCGCCGCACTATGCCCACGATGGCATCGCCGAGGGCGAGTGCATGACTTATTCGATCGGTTTCCGCTCGCCGTCCTACCAGGAACTGGGCGAAGCCTTCCTGCAGTTCATGGCCGATTCGATCGACCTGCCGGGCCGCTACGCCGACCCCGGACTGCAGCCGGCCAAGAACCCGGCCGAGATCCCGAAGGAGATGCTCACCAGCATTACCGAAGAACTGAACAAGGTGCGCTGGGACGAGGAAGACGTGACCATCTTCATGGGCGAGTACCTGTCCGAGCCCAAGCACAACGTGTTCTTCACGCCGGTCGCCAAGCCGCTGACGGTCGGCCGCTTCATGGAACAGGCTGCCAAGCGCGGGCTGAAGCTGTCGCCGAAGACGCTGATGCTGTACCGCGGCAAGCATGTGTTCATCAACGGCGAATCCTTCGAGGTGGGCCGCGCCGACAAGGCCGTGCTCGACGTGCTGGCCAACCAGCGCAGCCTGGACGGCGCGATGCTGGAGCAGGCCTCCGATGACGTGCTGGAAGCGCTGTACACCTGGTACTCGGACGGCTGGCTCGAACTGGGCTGAATACGTCGCTTGAGCCCATGGAGATTCTGCGCTTCGACACCCGTGCCGAGTTCCAGCGCCACCTGCGCGCGCTGATGGCGCGGGCGCAGGCATCGCTCGACATGTTCGACCCGGATTTCACCCTGTTCCCGCTGGGCGATCCGGACGTCGATGCGGTGTTGAGCAGCTTCCTGGCGCGTGGCGGCCAGCTGCGCCTGGCGATGCACGGCAGCGCGCACATCGAGCGCCACGATCCGCGCTTCCTGCGCCTGCTGCGCGCGCATGGGCACCGTATCGAGTGCCGGGTGACGAACCGGGGTATCCGCCAGCTCACCGATTCCTTCTGCATCGCGGATGGCTTGCACATCGTGCGGCGCTTTCACAGCGACCATTTACGGGGCGAAGCGGCCTTTGATGCGCCGCAAGAAACCGAGATGCCGCGTGAGCGTTTTGCGGCGATTTGGGAGGAATCTCAGGCCGGTTTGCACCCGACTGTGACCGGTCTTTGACCGCCTCTTGAGGCCGTTACATGTTGTAACAATATGAATGTTGTTGTTACCTCCAATAGTTTCAGGATAGCATGTGTTTTCTATTGCGATTCAGTAAATTTGGCTATAATATCGGGTTAGGAAGATTCCGCTACGGTAATTCCTAACGAGCGATAATTACCGGTAATTATTCATCGCATTAGACGCACTTACCTTTTGAATTAACTAAGGAAAAACCATGAAAAAATCTCTGCTGATCGTTTCCCTGCTGGCTGTTGCTCTGGCTGCTTGCTCGAAGAAAGAAGAAGCCCCGGCCGCTGCTCCGGCTGCTGAAGCCACCGCTCCGGCTGCCGCTCCGGCCGCTGACACCACCGCTGCTCCGGCTGCTACCACCACCGACGCTACCGCTGCTGCTCCGGCCGCTGCTGACGCTGCTGCTTCGGCCGCTTCGGCTGCTGCTTCGGCTGCTTCGGCTGCTGCTGACGCCGCTTCGGCTGCTGCTGCTCCGGCTGCTTCGAAGTAATCAGCATTGCTTCATTAAAACCGGCCTGCGGGCCGGTTTTTTTTCGCCCGTCATTCCCGCGCAAGTGCAAATGAAGGGCAATAAAAAAACCGGCCATCAGGCCGGTTTTTCATTGGCAGCAAACCAGATTACTTCAGCTCGCCCACCAGCAGATTCAGGATCTTCGCGCCGGTTTCCGAAGTCTCCGGCTTGCCGTCGTTGCTCTGGACGGTGACGTCGGTCGTGGCGGCATTCGGCACGGCCGAGACCAGGACGCGGTAGCGCTGGGCTTCCTTGTTCTTGTCTTCGCTACCGAACAGCTTGCTGAAGAAGCCTTCCTTGGAAGCCTTGTCCGGATCGACGTAGCGCACGAAGTAGATGCCCTGCACGCGGTCGCGGTCTTCGACGGTGAAGCCGACGCGGTCCAGCGCCAGGCCGACACGGCGCCATGCGCGGTCGAAGCCTTCATCGACGACGACCTTGCCGTTTTCCAGCTTGGCGTGCTCGGCTTCCGGCGCCGCATTGACGACGGCGGCGGTGGCCTGCTTGACCTCGGCCGGCTTGGTGGCGCCGGTCAGCTGGGCCATCAGGCGAGCCAGGAATTCGGCCTCGAGGCCCGGATCGGTCGGACGCGTGGTCCAGGTCGTGCTTTCCTTCTGCGGGCCGACCAGCACTTCTTCCGCGCCGCGGTGGCTGATGTAGATTTCGGTCGAGCCGTCCGGACGGCGCTCCAGGCGGGTGCGGTACTTGTCGCGCTCGCCGGTCGAGTAGGCCGCGTCGAACACTTTGCCGATGGTGCGGCGGATGATGTCTTGCGGAATCTTGGAACGGTTCTCGGCCCAGTTGGTTTCCATGACACCGGTCTGGGCGTTCTCGGTTTCCACCGTGAAGCCGACGCTCGGCCAGAAGGCCTGCAGCTTCGGCCACAGCTGTTCCGGGGTCGCCTTGACCACCAGCCAGCGCTGGTTGCCGGCGCGCTCGATGCGCACGGCGTCGGTCGAGATCGGGCCCACCGGCTCGCCCGCCACCATTGGCGCGGCAGTCTGGTCGCCGCGCGCCTGCTGGAAGCCGGAAGCGGTGGCGACGCCGCGGCCTTCCGGCACGGCATAGCGGTTGTCTTTCTGCAGCTGGGTCAGGTCCGGCGGGATGTCCAGCGGGGCGGCTTTCTTGGCCGAGCGATAGTCCACCTTGTCCTGTTCGAACACGGTCGTGCACGCTGCCAGGCTGAGTGCCAGTGCGGTCAGGGCGACGGTACGGGTAGCGTGGTGAGTCTTGATCTTACGATTCATCATGTGTTCTGAGTCTGAAGCTATCAAAGTACGCCCGATTCGCGCAGTGCCGCGCGGACGGTGTCGTGGTATTGCGCGGACAGTGGTGCCAGCGGCAAGCGCAGGCCCGCCGGCATCTTGCCCATTTCAGCCAGCGCCCATTTGACCGGGACCGGGTTCGGTTCTACGAACAGCTTTGCGTGCAGCGACAGCACGCGGTTATTGATCTCGACCGCACGTGCGATATTGCCCGCCATGGCCGCCTCGCACATGTCGTGCATGGCGCGCGGCGCAACGTTCGCCGTCACCGAGATATTGCCGGCGCCGCCCATGAACATCAGCGCCATCGCGGTCGGATCGTCGCCCGAGTACACGCCGAAGGGCTTGCCGCCGGCGAAAGAACGGTCGAGCTCGCGCAGCAGCTCGGCGCCACGGCCGATGTTGCCGGTCGCGTCCTTGATGCCGACGATATTGTCGATCGGCGCCAGGCGCAGCACGGTCTCGTTGCTCATGTCTGCCACGGTACGGCCCGGCACGTTGTACAGGATCACCGGCAGGTCGACCGCTTCCGCGATCGCCTTGAAGTGCCGGTACATGCCTTCCTGGGTCGGACGGTTGTAGTACGGAACCACCTGCAGCGAGGCGTCGGCGCCGACGTCTTTCGCATGGCGGGTCAGTGCGATCGCTTCCGCGGTCGAGTTGCCACCCGAACCGGCGATCACCGGAATACGGCCAGCGACGTGCTCGACCGTCAGCTTGATCAGTTCGCAGTGCTCTTCCGGGCTGACGGTCGCGGATTCACCAGTCGTACCGACGATGACGACACCGTCCGTGCCCTCCGCAACGTGCCAGTCCAGCAGTTTTCGGAGGCTGTCCTTGTCCAGGCTGCCATCTTCAAACATTGGCGTGACGATTGCTACTATGCTGCCCTTAATCATAATCAGTGGACCGTGCCGTTAATAAAGTTGGGTAGGAAGAGCCTGTTACCAGACCCCTCCCCCCGTAGAACCGTGCGTGCGACTTTCATCGCACACGGCTCGAGTGTAATAAAAGCTCCTATACAGGAGCCGGCTTAACAACTTTCAAACCAAGGCTGTGAATCTGCCTGTGGCAGGTCGGGTGCACCAGAACTTTGTTGCTGAGAGCTTCCGAGCCGCCGTTCACCTTGTAGACGATATGGTGAACATCCGCCTCCTCAGTCAACTCGAACCCACATACCGGGCACTTTCCCTGCTGGTCGAGGTACAGTCGAGCCCACCGCTTGAAGAATGGCGCCTTGCGCTGCATCCTCTTTTGCAGGGTCTCTTCCAGATAGACCTCGTCCTTCGGGTCGTAAGGGTTGAACTCCCCCTTGATCTTCAAGTGCCGTAATATGGGCGTGCTAGACAGCGAGTATAACTCTAGCACATCTTCTGCACCATCTTTCTTGGCTGCATTTACGGCAAACACCCAGTTCCGATCTCCGACCGTCCGCCAATACCTGTCGCGGATGTAGTCCTTCTTCTTCCTTGGATGCCTGCGCTTGGCCCAGCGCACTAGTCGCCAGTACAGCAGCGAGTCAATGCGCGAGAAGGTTTCCTTCGCCACGACCGGACTGTGATACGCCGCCCAGCCTTTCAGCTTCAGATTCAGCGCGCGGATAAGATCCTCCTGCGTCGCCGTTGCCATGGATCTGACAACCCTTCTCAACTCGTCGTAGAACGCTTTCACATTCTTCCTGCTTGGCTTGATGAGAAGCTTCTCGGAATACTTGCGGAAGTTCCAGCCAAGGAAATCAAAGCCATCGTCGATATGCACGATCCTCGTCTTCGACTTCGAGAGCCTGAGGCCTCTCTCCGCCAGGAAGGATTCAAGCCAAGGAACGACCTCGTTCTCCAGCAGCTCTTTCGAGTCCGCAGTGATCACAAAGTCGTCGGCATACCGTATGACTCCGAGCTTGAGCTTGTTGGTCCGGACCGTGCCCCACTTCCCGATGAAATGTTCGGTAAGGCCTCCTTCCAGTCCGTTCAACGTCCAGTTCGCTAGTGCTGGGGAAATCACGCCTCCCTGCGGCGTTCCAGCGACTGTTGCAGCCAGACCTGCCTTGTCAACCACACCGCACTTCAGCCACCTTTTCAGGATCAGCTTGTCCATGCAGACGTGCTCCAATAGCCACTTGTGATTGATGTTGTCGAAGAACCCCTCAATGTCCGCGTCCAGAACCCATGCTGCCGAGATCTTCTTTCGGGCCATTTTCACGAACAGTTGGGACATCGCGTCGGCTGTGCACCGAGAGCGCCGGAACCCATACGAGTTCGGGTCACTCTTCGTTTCCAGTACCGGATCGAGCGCAAGCTGATACAGCGCTTGCATTGCCCTGTCCAGCATGGTCGGAATCCCCAAAGGGCGCATGGTTCCGTTCGCCTTGGGAATGTACACACGACGTAATGGCCGGGGGTGGTAGCCCCGCTTCTTCAACCGGGATATCGCCCTATATTTCGACTCCCGCGTATCCCACAGCTCACGGTCGACTCCCGCCGTCCGTTTGCCTCGGTTTTCCGTCACTCGCCTCACCGCCAATGCTCTGGCAGAAAACGAGCGGGTCAGTGACCGTTGCAAGGATTTGACCCTGCGCCAGTCGCACGACGCTGTTGCCTTCGCTAGCCGGACCTGCATGGCTCTCACGTTTCGCTGGACTAGGCCCCAATCCACCGTTGCCCAATCCCTGCTGACGTGTGAGGACGCAGAACCGGCCGTCATGCCGCCAGTTACTTCCATGCTGTACCTCCATAGTCAGTGACTGTAGAGGCCGCACGTCGTCCCCGAAGGGATTACGTGCTCCCTCCTGGGTCCAATGAAATAACTACAAAGCCGGAACAGATGCTAACGACTATTACACCTCGTGGAAGTCTGCACCCTTTCGGGCAGGACAAATCTTGAATCCCTATCCGGACCGTTACAGCCCGGCCTTCGCTTTCTCCACGATCCCCTACCCGCTATCCCAACAGCTCGCGCCTGCCTGCTCTTTCGGTGTTTTGTCCGAACAGGCGAGAAGTCGGGCTTACCACGTTCCCTGCAATGCCGACGCGGGACTTGACCACCTCCCGCGACCTACCGTTTAGGGTCCATCTTTCCCCCGGTGACCGTTCGACGACGTGCTCTGTTTTTCAATCAGGGCATCCGGTCACGTACCTTTTGGTTAAGGCCATCAAGCAGCTTAAGCCTTTCAATCGTCACGAGGGTTCACACGATGGTTCAGTTAATTTACCCATGCGGCACTAGCCTTGCCCCGCAACCGCCTGCTGCTGGCAGTATCCATGCTCCACTCACGTGGCGCATGACAGTAAGAAGCTACTGTGGGACGTGTTCCTGAGGCTTCGAACCCCACCGTTACCGGTGACGCACGCTCAGTCCAGGCTACAGATGGTCGTACATCTGGTTGTGGCACCACTAAATAATCCATGGACACAACAAGGCATCACAGAGCAGAGGTGCTCTGGACAGGAGACATGTTGCACGCCTCCCCGCTCCACTCATGACACAAAGAATGTTGTAAGCAGTTGTTACGAAAATGCCTACAGTGACGAAAATGCTACATCCTGCCCAAATCAAGCTACAACTTCAGACAAAGGCTCGACCTGCCACCTCCATTAACGCGAGGCAACAACTCGATTGTGCAGTTCCGGAGGGAACTGATAAAGCGTCGGAGCCGAAGCGCCAGACGGTTCTCTCAGAGTGAAACTTCAGAATAATGCTCGCCAAAACGCACAAGGCCAGCTTTTGTGTCCAGGCAACACTCAACGTGTCGCACTAAAAATTCGATTGTACTGGATAGCCCGAGGTTATGGTTTATTTCCCATTTAGATAAACAGCTCAGTTACACCTCAGTTACAGCTCAGTTACATATCCAGTCGCGCAGCCCCGAGATCGAAACCCTGCCCCACCGCGCACAGGCGCTGCACCCGTGCCGGCTTCGGTGCGGCGATCACGCCATCCTCGTAAGCCAGCACCCGCAGACCGCCCAGCGCCGCCAGTTCCAGCAGCTCACCCGGGTTCAGCAGGAACGCAGGGTTCGACGGCTTGCCGAAGATTTCGTTCCCGCGGGCGAAGGTTTCGTAGATCAGCACCCCGTCCGGCGCCAGCGCGGCGGCAATCTGGCCGAACAGCGGACGGTGCAGGTAATTGGTGACGACGATGCCGGCCAGGCTGCCCGGCGCCATCGGCCAGACGGCATCCGGCGCCTCCAGGTCGTGCTGGAGCGTGGCGATGCCCGGCCCGCTTGCCGCGGCCAGCGACTGCGCATCGCGGTCGAGGGCGGTGACGGCGTGGCCCAGCGAGGCCAGCAGACGGGCATGGCGGCCGCTGCCGCAGGCCAGGTCGAGCGCCGCGCCCTGGGGAATGAGCGGCGCCCAGCGCGCCACCCAGGCAGACACCTCAGACATGGGATCGCCTCAACATGGCTGTGTCGTGCAATCAGGTCAGGATGAAGCTCAGCGGATACACGATCACGTGCAACAGCACCTGGGACACCGCAATGATGGGAATGATCCAGTAAATGTGCAGTTTCAGCAGGATCACGCCGAGCAGGATGAAGAAGCCGTAGGGCTCGATGCGCGCATACTTGTAGGCCAGCTTGTTCGGCAGCAGGCTGAAGACGATGCGGCCGCCATCCATCGGCGGAATCGGCAGCAGGTTAAAGGCCAGCAGCACCAGGTTGGTGATGACACCTGCTTTGGCGACCATGTTCGGGAAAGGTTCGCTGACGCCGAAGTATTGCAGGAACATGCCCAGCAGCAGCCACATCAAAGCCATGCCGAAGTTGGCGGCCGTACCGGCCAGCGCCACGAAGGCCATGTCGCGCTTCGGCTTGCGCAGGCGGCCGTAGTCGATCGGCAGCGGCTTGGCGTAGCCGAAGGCAAAGCCCGTGGTCAGGTAGAGCAGCGCCGGCAGGATCACCGTGCCGAAAGGATCGATGTGGGCCAGCGGGTTGGTGGTGACACGACCGGCCGCGAAAGCGGTCATGTCGCCGAAGTATTTTGCGGCATACGCCTGGGCGGCGTTGTGCATCGTGATCGCAAAAAGAACGGGCAGCGCGTAGACTGCTAGGTTACGTATTTGTTCATCCATAAAAACGATTCTAACAGACGAACAGATGCCTGCCGAACTACAGGCGAAACTTCAGGCCGGGTTAGAGGCCGAATGCGCCTGGGTCGCCGCGGCCTTCGCGCAGCAGCACCGGCTCGGTGCCGGTGAGGTCGACGATGGTGGTCGGCTCGAGGGTACCGGCGCCGCCGTCGATCACCAGGTCGATCTGCTTGCCGAGGCGTTGCATCACCTCTTCCGGGTCGGACAGCATGTGGTCGTCGCCGGGCAGTTGCAGGGTGGTGCCGATCAGCGCCTCGCCCAGCTCCTCCAGCAGCGCCAGCAGGATCGCGTTCTCGGGCACGCGGATCCCGATGGTCTTGCGCGAAGGATGCGACAAGCGGCGCGGCACCTCGTGGGTGGCATCCAGGATCACGGTGTAAGGACCGGGCGTGACCGCCTTCAGCAGGCGGTACTGGCGGTTGTCGACGCGCGCGTAGGTCGAAATCTCGGACAGGTCGCGCACCAGCAGGGTCAGGTGGTGCTTCTCGTCGACGCCGCGCAGCCGGCGCAGCTTCTCGACGGCCGCCTTGTCGTCGAGGCGGCAGACCAGGGCATAGGCGGAGTCGGTGGGCACCGCGACGATGCCGCCCGACTGGATGATCTGTGCAGCCTGGCGGACCAGGCGCGGTTGCGGGTTTTCGTGATGGATTTCGAAGTATTGGGTCATCGGCTACCTTTACTTAGAACCAGTCGTGCCACACCGGCGTTAGTCCCGCGGGCAGCGGCGGCAGCTTGTCGAACTCCACCCTCGCCTCGCCCGGCGCGTGGAAATCGGTGCCGCGCGAGGCCAGGAAACCGTAGCGGCGCGCCACCTCGGCATAGGTCTCGTACTGGTCCGGCGTGTGGCTGCCGGTGACGACCTCGATGGCGTTGCCGCCCAGCTGCTTGAATTCGTCGAGCATCGCGCCTTCGGCCACCGGCGTGAAACGGTAGCGGCCCGGATGGGCGATCACGGGAATGCCGCCGGCCTTGCGGATCCAGCCGACCGCTTCGGCCAGCGTGGCCCAGCGGTGCGGCACATAGCCCGGTTTGCCCTCGGTCAGGTATTTGCGGAACACTTCGGCGGTGCTGCCGCAGGCGCCGATCTCGACCAGGTAGCGGGCGAAGTGGGTGCGCGACAGCAGGTCCGGATTGGCGACATATTTGAGTGCGCCTTCGTAGGCACCGGGAATGCCGGCGCGCTCCAGTTGGGCGCCGATCTCGCGCCCGCGCGCATCGCGTCCATTGCGGGTGGCGGCCAGGCCCTGCGTCAGCACGGGTTCGTCCTCGTTCACCTGCAGGCCGACCACGTGCACGGTCTCGCCGCCCCAGGTCACGGAAATCTCGACGCCCGGCACGAAGCGCATGCCGAGGTCCAGCGCCGCCTGGCGCGCGGCCTTGATGCCCTTCAGCTCGTCGTGGTCGGTCAGCGCCCAGGCGTCGACCCCACCCTTGCGGGCATAGGCCGCCACGGCAGCGGGTGCGAGGACGCCGTCGGAGACGTTGGAATGGCAGTGGAGATCGACTTTCAGCATGGTGTCATTGTACCCGGATCGATCCGAACGCGACGGCCGGCGTGGGCACGGGGTGCCCACCCTACATGTCTCGTAGGGTGGGCTCCCCGAGCCCACGTATCACATCACTCAGCCAAAAACGCCTCGATCATCCGCGCCAGCATTTCCGGCTGGTCATGATGCAGCATATGCCCGGCCTCCGGCATCATCTTCGGCGTCACCTTCGCCAGGCAAGCCATGCGCCGCTCGACCTCGTGGCGCGCCTCTTCCTTCGGCCCCATCCACAGCCACATATTGGTGTGCTCGGCCTCGACCCACAGCACCGGCGCGGTGATGCGGCGCCAGCAGGCCAGCACTTCATCCACGTGGTACAGCAGTGGACCGTGCATCTTGTGCGCCGGGTCGCCCAGGATTTCCCACTGGCCATCGGCGTTCTGCGCGGCCCAGTGCTGGGCCAGGTAGGCGGCGCGTGCGGCCGGCAGGCGCGGGTTGGTCTTCTGCAGGCGCTGCGCCACTTCGTCCAGGCTGGCATAGGGGCGCATGGCGGGCGGCGCTTTCAGCTCGTCGAGCCACTTGGCGTAGCGGCCCGGCGCCTGTTCCGGCCGGGTGGGCGCCAGGCCGAAGCCTTCCAGGTTGATCAGGCGCTTGATGCGCGCCGGGCGGATGCCGGCATACACGCTGGCGATGTTGCCGCCCATGCTGTGGCCCAGCAGGTCGACGGCCTCGCCCGGCGCGTAATGATCGAGGATGGCATCGAGGTCGGCAAAGTAGTCGGGGAACCAGTAGGTGTCCGTGCCCGGACGCTCGGTCAGGCCGAAGCCGCGCCAGTCGTGGGCGATCACGTGCCAGTCGCCCTCCAGCGCATCGACCACGAACTGGAAGGACGCCGACATGTCCATCCAGCCGTGCGCCATGAAGAGCTTGGGTGCGCCTTCGCGGCCCCAGTGCCGGACGTGGGTGCGCAGACCGCGGATGGTAAGGAATTCGGAACGGGATGGCTTCATGGCTTGTGCGGGATAAGATGTGAAAATAGAACGACCGTTCGCATTATAGGCACAAAGCTTGATTTCCCGCTCGCCGGCCCCATCTCAGCCGCTTGCCGGACGACAGCTGGCGCGAGGGCGTAAAATAGCGCCAATAACAACCTAAACTTTCGCGAGCACATCCATGGCAATTTACCAGCTGGGCGAGCATGCGCCCGAGATCGACGCCTCGGCCTACGTGGCCGATTCCGCCAACCTGATCGGCAAGGTGACCCTTGAAGCCAAGGCTTCGGTCTGGGACGGCGTGACGATCCGCGGCGACAACGAGCGCATCACGGTCGGCGAAAACAGCAATGTGCAGGAAGGCACGGTGATGCACACCGACATGGGCTTCCCGCTGGTGATCGGCAAGAACGTCACCATCGGCCACCAGGCCATGCTGCACGGCTGTACCGTCGGCGACGGCTCGCTGATCGGCATCCAGGCCGTGGTGCTGAACGGCGCCAGGATCGGCAAGGGTTGCCTGGTCGGCGCCGGCGCCCTGGTGACCGAGGGGAAGGAATTCCCGGATCACTCGCTGATCATCGGCAGCCCGGCCAAGGTAGTGCGTACCCTCACGGAAGAAGACCTGCTCCGCCTGCAAGGCAATGCCGCCAGCTATGTCGAGCGCGGCCAGCGCTTCAAGGCGGAACTCAAGAAAATCGGATAAAGAATGACGACTGATACCAGCAAGGACATCCTGCAAAAATTCATCTTCGACAACGCTGCCGTGCGCGGCGAGCTGGTCGAGATTTCCAACGCCTGGCGTGAGATCCAGTCGCGCCACGACTACCCAAAGGCAGTGAAGGGCTTGCTGGGCGAAATGGTTGCCGCCGCGGCGCTGCTGTCGGCCAACCTGAAGTTCAACGGCTCGATCGTGATGCAGATCTTCGGCGACGGCCCGGTCAAGCTGCTGGTGGTCGAGTGCGACGCCGAGCTGCACCTGCGCGCCACCGCCAAGCTGAGCCCGGGCGCCACGGTGCCGGACGACGCCTCGATGGCCCAGCTGCTGAACGTGGGCGGCCAGGGCCGCTTCGTGATCACCCTCGATCCGAAGGACAAGGTGCCGGGCCAGCAGCCTTACCAGGGCGTGGTGCCGCTGGTCGGCGAGGACGTGGCCACCGTGATCGAGAACTACATGCTGCGCTCGGAACAGATGGACACCAAGCTGTGGCTGGCGGCCGACGACAATGTCGCGCGCGGCCTGCTGCTGCAAAAGCTGCCGCGCAACAGCAACATCGAAGGCCAGGTCGCCCAGGCCACCGAAGAGGAAGACATCGAGACCTGGAACCGCGCGCTGGCGCTGGGCGGCACCCTGCAGCAGAAGGAACTGCTGGAGGCCGACGTGGCAACGCTGCTCAAGCGCCTGTTCTGGGAAGAGACGATCCGCGTGTTCGATCCGCTGCATCCGGAATTCCATTGCACCTGCTCGCGCGAGAAGGTCGGCAACATGCTGAAGATGCTGGGCAAGGAAGAAGTCGATTCGGCCCTGCACGACCTCGGCCAGCTGGCGATCAACTGCGACTTCTGCGGCAAGCACTACGAGTTCGACGCGGTCGACTGCGCCCAGCTGTTCGCCGCCGACACCACCGCCGACGCGATTGCGCCGGCGTCCGACGTCAAGCACTAAGTACAAGGTCCGCATGCGCGACACGCCCCGCTCCGCCTTCCCGCATTTTTGCGAGATCGCTACCCGCTGGATGGACAACGACGTCTACGGCCACGTCAACAACGTCCATTACTACAGCTACTTCGATACGGCGGTGAACCGCTTCCTGATCGAACGGGGCGTGCTCGACATCCACGGCGGCAAGACGGTCGGTTTCGTCGTCGAGACCGGCTGCTCGTACTTCCGCTCGATCGCCTTCCCTGACACCGTCCACGTGGGCGTGCGCGTGGCCAAGCTGGGCAATTCCAGCGTGCGCTACGAGATCGGGCTGTACCGCAACGACGACGAGATGCCGGCAGCGGCCGGGCATTTCGTACACGTTTATGTGGATCGCGAATCGAATCGGCCGGTGCCGATTCCCGACGACACCCGGGCGCTGCTGGCGACGCTGTCGTAGGGTGGGCTCCCTGAGCCCACGCGTGGGCGGGGGCCGCCCACCCTACGCATGCATATCCATTTGTTGTTGATCTGACATAGTCATACTCGGCATACTCGGCGGTATCTCCCTTCCGCCGAGGTCTTCATGCGCCGTGCCCTTCTCTCCGCCCTGCTCGCTTGCCTGTCGATGTGCGCCCAGGCCGCCGTCACCAATATCGACGTTGGCACCCCGCTGCCGCGCTTCAACTTGCTCAAGCCAGGCACCCACCACTACCTGCGCTATTTCCGCACCACCGACGGCGCCAATATTCCGCTCGACATCTGGGCGCGTGAAGTGCGCTTCGAACAACGCGAAGGCAGGCAGCAGATGCACATCGTGCAGCGCTGGGATGGCGCGATGGCCTCGCCCACCTCACCCGGTTCGGTCAAGCGCCTCGACTCCTGGTTCGAGACCGCCACCTTCCGCCCGTTGAGCCATGTGCGCATCACCGAAAGGGATGGCAAAAAGCTGGTCGAAGGCGTGGTATTCAGCAAAGAAGGCGTGAGCGCCATGCCGGAACTGGCCGATAACGCCCTGAAAACGCTAGCGATCGCGTCGGGCGAGCCGACCTTCAACTTCGAGACCGACATCGAATTCCTGCAGGCGCTGCCGCTGGCCGCAGGCTATGAAGCCAGCATCAACTTCTACCATGCCGGCGGTCCGGCGCCGAAGCGCTATCAGTTTAAAGTCAGCGGTTCGGAAACCATCGCCGGCCCGGCCGGTCAAGTCGACTGCTGGGTCGTCACGACCGATTACGGCACGCCCGGCGCGGAGGCGAAGTTCTGGTTTGCCAAGGGCACGCAGTTGATGCTGCGCCAGGAAAGCGCGCCGCGCGACGGCAAGGTGCTGGTCAAGACCCTGATCGACTAGCTGGCGCAGGCAAGTCCACAGGCGCAGGATGCCGGACAAAATGTTTCGCAGACTTCTTTGAACTGCAACAAAGCGGAGCTATGCGAAGAAGCGCTGTCGGAATACGCTGAATCGATGTCCTGCGCATGGCGTAGTTGATTAAGATCAATTGAATTTCATCAACCCCGCGCTCCAATGACGGCCAGTGCACAAATGCGTGCACGCGGTGCCGGGACAATGTCGCTTTTACACAAAAGGCGCCATTTCCCGGTCAGTCCAAATCCGTCGCTTGGAGATCAGAAATGAACGAACATGTTTTACCCCGCAAGGTCGTCGCCCGTTATGCAATCGCCACCATCGGCTCGCGCACCAGTCGCGGCGACCAGGTCGTGCTGGCATCGAACGATCCCTGCGCGGACGATTACCGGATTGCCTGCGTGGGCGACCGCGTGCGCTACCCGGACGGCAGCGAAAGCGTGATCACCTCGGGGGCCGGCCATGCATCGACCATCGGCAACCGCCCGATCGCGCTGGTCGGCAGCCACATTGCCAACGGCGACCGCATCGTCATGCGCGCACAGAGCATGGGCGAGATCGTGGTGCTCGAAGGCGAACCCGTGCTGGGCCTGCTCGAGCCGGGCTACATGCCGCCGCAACCGGGCGCCGCGCCCTGAACGGCGGCGCGCCTCAGCTACGTGGGCAGGATGCGGCCGCCAGGCGCGTGCCGGCCTGCAGCGCAGCGTCGAAGGCGCCGGGCGCCAGTTCTTCGCCGAAGCGTTCGCGCAACTGCTGTTCGCTCAGGGGATGATGCCGCGCCGCATTGGACGCAATCGCATAAGTCATCGAAGCGGCCGGATCGCGCGCCACGATCTGGCCGGCATCATAGGCATTCGACAGCAGGCCGAGGGCGAACTGGTCGCATTGCGCCCCGGCCTGGCGCAGATAGGCGACGGCCTGCTGCTTCCACTGCTGCACTTCCGGGTCGTCGGCGCGCGCACCCAGGTCGACCGGTTTGCCGCCCGGCCCCTCCATATAAAAATCGATCATCGCCTCGCGCTGCCCGGCGTCGGCCAGCTGGCCGAGGAAGCGCATGCGCTCCTGCAGCTGGGCCGGCGAGACGTTCGCACACAGCTTGTGCATGCGCTCGCGTTCGCGCCGGGTCTCCTTGAGTTCGTCCTCGCTGAAGAAATCGGGCAGCGGATCGTCGGCCGCGGCGCAGCCGGATGCGGCCTGGTACGCCTCGTAGGCCGCCTTCAGGTCGCCGGTGCGGGCACGCGCGGCGCGTTCGCTAATGTAGGTGGCGGCATCCTGGCCGCCGAAATCGACGGGACGGCCGTTGCGGCCGTAGAACACCTTCGGGGGCGCGGCGACGAAGTCTTCCTTCGACGCCGATGCCGACGTCGCGAGCATGCCCGGATCCATCCAGCTCCCCCGTGCCGGTGTGCTGTGCGCGGCCGGTGCCGGCGTTGCGGCGGACAGCTCGGGCTCGGCACCTGGGCGCAGGGCGAGCACGGCGGCGAGGCCGGCGCCGGCGGCGAGGAGGATGGCAAGGGTTCGGGTCTGCATCGTCGTATCCTAGCAGCACTGGGCATAAAGCACTGCGGCGGCTGCGGCGCAGTGCTTCCCAGGCTGGCTTAGTTCCACAGATAACAATAAGCCTGGCTGCGTTCCAGGTTGGCGCTGACGCTGCCGCTCGAGGATACGGTCTTCAGGAAACCGTTCGGGGCCGAGGTGGTCGGGGTGGCGTTGCAGTTGTTGTGCACCCAGTGGATGCCGCTGCCGTCCGAGTACTTCTGGCCGCAGGCTTCGACGCGCTTGCCGGCGGTCAGGGCTGCCAGCGAGGGCGGCATCGAGGTCGAGTTCTTCACGTAGTCGCTGGCATAGACATTGTCCATCGCGACCTGGTAGGAACGGCCGTCCTGGTCGGCCTTGATATACATGATGGTGTGCGAAACCTGCACGCCCTGGATGGTCTGGGTGGCGGCCTGGAATTTTGCGCTGGTGGTGATGGTGCCGGTCAGGTAGGTACCCTTGTTGGTGGCGCAGGTGGTGGCGTCGGTGGCGAAGGCGCACAGCGGCGCGAACAGCAAGATCGCGAGCAGGTTCTTTTTCATTTTTCCGTTTCCAATATGTCGTTATACGTGTGAATCCCCGCTCGATGGCGGGTGCCGCCCTTCCTGCCCAAACCGCACAACACAGAAAAGACTGCCAGGAATTCTATTCCTGCTCAGCAGTATGAAGACACATTGTTACAAAATTATTATGAAACCGCGCCTGCTATAAACCATAGTCGCGCCGATCGACGAAAGTCACCGAGATGTCACGGCATATGCAGGTCGATGACCTTCATGATCGCCAGCGTGGTGTCGAGGCTCATTTCGCCGGCCAGCATGGCATCCGCCAACTGGGCGCGCGGCAGGCTGGCGGCGGCCGCGAGAAGCGGCAGGCCGTCGGAGCGCGCGACCGTCGCCAGGGCCGCGGTCATGGCCTCGGCATTGCCGCTCTCGAAGGCGGCCGCCAGGTAGGCGGCAACGGCTTCGAGCGTGTTCAGTTCCTCGTTCATGCTCAGTCCTCGGGCGGCTTCTGGTTCGCCTTGGCGCTCTTGGGGTCGCGCGGCGGCGGTGGCGGGGTCATCATGACGGCCGGCTTCTCGTCCTTGCGCAGCACCTGCACGAAGATCTCGTTCTGCTTGATCATGCCGAGTTCGTAGCGGGCTCGCTCCTCGACGGCTTCGGTGCCGTCGCGCAGGTCGCGCACCTCGGACTCGAGCTTGGCATTGCGTGCCTTCAGCTGGTCGGTGCGGGCGTGGCTGACGGCCAGTTGCCGCTCCAGTTCGCCGACGTCGAGCCAGCCCCCTTTCCCCAGCCACAGCGGGTACTGGATCAGCAGCAGCAAGGCGGCGAGAGCGAGGGTGATGAGACGCATGGTGAATATGGTGTAAAAAATCGGGAGACAATCCAACCGGCCCTGGCCGCGCGGAATTGACTCCCGAATTTTGGGTACTACATGAAATATTACTTCAGGTTGTAGAACGCGTCACGGCCCGGGTAGCTGGCGATATCGCCCAGGTCTTCCTCGATGCGCAGCAACTGGTTGTACTTGGCCATGCGGTCCGAACGCGACATCGAGCCGGTCTTGATCTGCAGGGCGTTCAGGCCCACGGCGATGTCGGCGATGGTCGAGTCTTCGGTTTCGCCCGAGCGGTGCGAGATCACGGCGGTGTAGCCGGCGCGCTTGGCCATCTCGATGGCGGCGAAGGTCTCGGTCAGGGTGCCGATCTGGTTGATCTTGATCAGGATCGAGTTGGCGATGCCCTTCTGGATGCCCTCTTTCAGGATCTTGGTGTTGGTGACGTACAGATCGTCGCCCACCAGCTGCACGCGCTTGCCCAGACGGTCGGTCAGGATCTTCCAGCCGTCCCAGTCGCCTTCGGCCATCGCGTCCTCGATCGAGATGATCGGGTACTTGTCGCACCAGGTTTCGAGGATGTTGGTGAAGTCGGTGGCCGACAGCTGCAGGCCGCCTTCGCCTTCCAGCACGTATTGGCCGTTCTTGTAGAACTCGCTGGCGGCGCAGTCCAGGCCGATCGCGATCTGGGTGCCCGGCTCGTAGCCTGCCTGCTCGATCGCCTGCATGATCAGCTTGATCGCTTCTTCATGGTTGGCCACGCTCGGTGCGAAACCGCCTTCGTCGCCGACGGCGGTGTTCAGGCCCTTCGAGTGCAGGATCTTCTTGAGGGTGTGGAACACCTCGGCGCCGTAGCGGATCGCTTCCTTGAAGGACGGGGCGCCGACCGGGATGATCATGAACTCCTGGATGTCCAGGTTGTTGTCGGCGTGCGCGCCGCCGTTGATGACGTTCATCATCGGCACCGGCATCTGCATCGCGCCCGAACCGCCGAAGTAGCGGTACAGCGGCAGGCCGGCTTCTTCGGCGGCGGCCTTGGCCACGGCCATGGAGACGGCCAGCATCGCGTTCGCGCCCAGGCGGCTCTTGTTCTCGGTGCCGTCCAGGTCGATCAGGGTGCGGTCCAGGAATGCCTGTTCGTTGGCGTCCAGGCCCATGATGGCTTCGCTGATTTCGGTGTTGATGTTCTCGCAGGCCTGCAGCACGCCCTTGCCGAAGTAACGCTTCGGATCGCCGTCGCGCAGTTCGATCGCTTCGCGCGAACCGGTCGAGGCGCCCGAAGGCACGGCGGCGCGGCCCATCACGCCAGATTCCAGCAGAACATCGCACTCGACGGTCGGATTGCCGCGCGAGTCGATGATTTCGCGGCCGATGATATCAACGATAGCACTCATGGTTTTTCAGTCTCCGGAAAGTAAAGAATTTAGCAGCGTCATTCCCGCGAAAGCGGGAATCCATACCGCGCCTGCTTCGGCCAGTCAGCATGGATTCCCGCTTCCGCGGGAATGACGGTTGAACGATTACTTGAAGTTGGATTCGATGAACCCAGCCTTCTTGACGATACGGTCGATATCGACCAGGGTCGTCAGCAGTTCCTTCATGCGGCCCAGCGGCACGGCGTTCGGGCCGTCCGACAGCGCGCAGGCCGGGTCCGGGTGGGTTTCCATGAACAGGCCCGACACGCCGGCGGCAACCGCCGCGCGCGCCAGCACCGGCACGTGTTCGCGCTGGCCGCCGGACGAGGTGCCCTGGCCGCCCGGCAGCTGCACCGAGTGGGTCGCGTCGAACACCACCGGGCAGTTCGATTCGCGCATGATGGCGAGCGAACGCATGTCCGACACCAGGTTGTTGTAGCCGAAGGAGGCGCCGCGTTCGCAGGCCATGAAGTTGTCTTCGTTCAGGCCGGCTTCACGGGCAGCGGTGCGCGCCTTGTCGATCACGTTCTTCATGTCGCCCGGCGCCAGGAACTGGCCCTTCTTGATGTTGACCGGCTTGCCCGAACGCGCGCAGGCGTTGATGAAGTCGGTCTGGCGGCACAGGAAGGCCGGGGTCTGCAGCACGTCGACCATGCTGGCGACCACCGGAATCATCTCTTCGTCATGCACGTCGGTCAGGACCGGCACGCCGATTTCCTTGCGCACGTCGGCCAGGATCTCCAGGCCCTTCTCCATGCCGGGGCCGCGGAAGGACTTGCCGGACGAGCGGTTGGCCTTGTCGAAGGACGATTTATAGATGAACGGAATGCCCAGCGCGCCGGTGATTTCCTTCAGTTGGCCGGCGACGTCCATCGCCATCTGGCGCGATTCGATCACGCAGGTACCGGCGATCAGGAAGATAGGCTGGTCGAGGCCGACTTCGAATCCACAGAGCTTCATGCCACTTCTCCTTGCACGGCCGCGAGGTTGCTGTCCTTCGCGGCCTGTTTGTTTTCTGCCTGGTGAGCCAGGGCTCCCTTGATGAACGCCGTGAACAGCGGGTGGCCGTTACGCGGGGTCGACTTGAACTCCGGGTGGAATTGCACGCCGATGTAGAACGGGTGCACGTCGCGCGGCAGCTCCATGATTTCCAGCAGGTCTTCGTTCGGCGTACGGGCCGACACCACCAGACCGGCCGCTTCGATCTTCGGCAGGTAGTAGTTGTTGCCTTCGTAGCGGTGACGGTGACGCTCGGTCACGACGTTGCCGTAGATCTCGGCCGCCAGCGTGCCCGGATTCACCGCGCAGGTCTGGGCGCCCAGGCGCATGGTGCCGCCCAGGTCCGAGTTCAGGTCGCGCTTCTCGACCTTGCCGTCGTGGTTCTGCCACTCGGTGATCAGGGCGACGACCGGCTGGTCGGTTTCCGGATCGAACTCGGTGGAGTTGGCGTTCGGCAGGCCGGCCATGTGGCGCGCGTATTCGATCAGCGCCACCTGCATGCCCAGGCAGATGCCCAGGTAAGGGATCTTGTTCTCGCGGGCATAGCGCGCGGCCATGATCTTGCCTTCCACGCCGCGCTTGCCGAAGCCGCCCGGCACCAGGATCGCGTCGAACTTGGCCAGGTGGGCGCAACCGGTGCTCTCGATCTCTTCCGAGTCGATGTACTCGATGTTGACGCGGCTTTCGGTGTGGATGCCGGCGTGGCGCAGCGCCTCGGTCAGCGATTTGTAGGACTCGATCAGGTCGACGTACTTGCCGACCATGCCGATGGTCACTTCGTGCTTCGGGTTCTCCAGCGTGTGGATCAGTTTGGTCCACATCGACAGGTCGGCCGGCGGCGCTTCCAGGCCCAGGGCTTCGAGGATGATGTCGTCCAGGCCCTGGTCGCACAGCACCTGCGGCACCTTGTAGATGGTGTCGACGTCCCACACCGAAATCACGGCCTGCTCTTCGACGTTGGCGAACAGCGAGATCTTCGCGCGTTCGTCGTCCGGGATGCGGCGGTCGGCGCGGCACAGCAGCGCATTCGGCGAAATGCCGATCTCGCGCAGCTTCTGCACCGAGTGCTGGGTCGGTTTGGTCTTGAGTTCGCCGGCAGACGAGATGTAAGGCACCAGGGTCAGGTGGACGAAAGCGGCGCCCTTGCGTCCCTGGCGCAGCGACAGCTGGCGCGCGGCTTCGAGGAAGGGCAGCGATTCGATGTCGCCGACGGTGCCGCCGATCTCGACCAGCGCCACGTCGACGCCTTCGGCGCCGCGGCGGATGTAGTCCTGGATCTCATTGGTGATGTGCGGGATCACCTGCACGGTCTTGCCGAGGTACTCGCCGCGGCGTTCCTTGCGGATCACCGATTCGTAGATCTGGCCGGTGGTGAAGTTGTTCACCTTGCGCATGCGGGTGCTGATGAAGCGCTCGTAGTGGCCGAGGTCGAGGTCGGTCTCAGCGCCGTCGTCGGTAACGAAGACTTCACCGTGCTGGGTCGGGCTCATGGTACCCGGATCGACGTTGATGTACGGGTCGAGCTTGAGCATGGTGACTTTGAGACCGCGCGATTCGAGGATCGCAGCGAGGGAAGCGGCCGCGATTCCCTTGCCGAGGGAAGACACGACGCCGCCAGTGACGAATACGAATTTGGTCATTGTGCTGAAGGTGCCGAACGGCACGCGCGGGAAATTGAAATTATACCTTAAAAGCTGCAAATACTTCCTCGTTACAACTTGGCAACGGCCTCCGGCAGCGCACGAGAGCGTCGCTTCGACGCCATGGCGTGGCGCATTCGACTCAGCCGGCATCAAGCCGTCTTGCAAAAATTGCCAAGACAGGAAAGCTGTGCTTACACTGGCATCTTTCCTTCAAGCCAACATCGAGCCACCCATGATCGAGCATGAACAGGCAGCCGACACCGCCGTGCTGCCGGACGCCGCACTGCCTGCCGCCGAAGCTGCCGACCTCGGCACGCCGGCGCCCCTGCGCTTCGGCTTCAGCGGCAGCGGCGCCGAATATTTCCGCATCTGGATCGTCAACCTGCTCCTGAGCGTGGCCACGCTCGGCATCTACTCGGCCTGGGCCAAGACCCGCCGGCTCCGGTATTTTTACCGGAACACCGAGCTGGCCAGCGCCAGCTTCGACTTCCGCGGCGATCCGAAAGCGATCCTGCGCGGCCGGCTGCTGGCGGTGGTCCTGCTGGCGGCCTACCACTATGCCTTCGGCTTCTCGGCAATGGCCGGCGCGATCACGGTGGCGGTGCTGGTGGCGGGCCTGCCCTTCATGATGCGTTCCGCGCTGCGCTTCCGGCTCTCGAACACCTGGTACCGCGGCCTGCCCTTCGGCTTTGCCGGCGGCACCGGCGCCGCCTACCGCGTCTACGCGCTGCCGATCGCCACCTTCATCCTGCCGGGCGCGCTGATCGCACTGATGCCGGACACGCCGATCGTGCGCGCCATCTTCCTGCTCTACCTGGGCTGGCCGCTGATGCACGGGGCGATGAAGGTCTACCAGCACGGCAACCTGATGTATGGCAACCAGCGTGCCGCATTCGGCGCCGGCATCGGCGAGCTGGCGACGCCCTACGTGGTGACCTTCGTGGCGGGCATCGTCTTTGCCGTGCTCTACGGCATCGTCGTCTACGTGGCGACGTCGACCTCCGTTGCCGGCCCCGGCAAGATCGCCGGCCCGGTGATGATCGTCGTTGCCGTGCTGCTGCTCTACCTGTACTTCATCCTGGCCGCCCTGTTCGTCATGGTGCGGATGAACAATATGGCGTGGTCGGATACCGGCTTTCCCGGCGTGCGCATCGTTTCCTCGATGCGGCTGCGCAGCTACTTCGGCCTGCAGGCCGTCAATGTCCTGCTGACGATCCTGACCCTGGGCCTGTACCGTCCCTTCGCCGCGGTGCGCACCTGGCGCTACCGCCTCGCCCATGCGCATGTCGAGGCGCCCGACGGCTTCGAAGCCGCGACCGGCCAGGCCGGCCGGCGCAGCGCATCGGCGGCCGGCGACGGCAGCGCCGAATTCCTCGGCCTCGATCTTTCCTGGTAACGCCCATGATCACCGCCCACTATTTCGACGGCCGCAGCGCGCGCCTGCATCCGGTCCAACTGAACGTCGAGGCCGGCAAGCTGCTGGTCAGCGCGCCCAGCTTCGAACGCAGCTATCCGGTCGCCGCGGTGGCGCTGGCCGAACCCTTTGCCGCCGCGCCCGCCATGCTGCGCTTTGCCGACGGCGCCAGTTGCGAAGTCAGCGCCACAGACCGCCGCCAGTTGCTCGATGCACTCGGCTACCGCAAGAGCGCGGTGGAGCGCTGGCAGGGCCGCTGGCCGGCCGTGCTGCTGGCGCTGGCGCTGCTGGTCGCGCTGCTGGCCCTGCTCTACTTCCGGGGCCTGCCGGCCCTCGCCGAGCGCATCGCCACCGCACTGCCGCCATCGGTCGACACCCGGCTCGGCCGCGCTGCCTTGTCCAGCCTGGAGCGGCACGGTGTACTGGAACCCTCGCGCCTGAGCGATCAGCGCATCGCCGAAGTGGAAGCCCTGCTGCCGGGCATGCTGCCGGCCCATCCGCGCGTGCCGATCCGGCTGTTGGTGCGCAATTCGCCCAAACTGGGCGCGAATGCGATGGCCCTGCCGGACGGCACGATCGTCGTCACCGACAAGATGGTGCGCCTGGTGCAGACCAAGGACAACCAGCTCAACGAAGAAGGCAAGGCGGCGCTGTCCGCCGTGCTCGCGCACGAGGTCGGGCACATCGAACACCGCCATGCCACACGTGCCATGACCGGTTCCTCGCTGATGGCGGCGTTGTCGGCGGCGCTGTTCGGCGACTTCAGCGCGGTGGCGGCCGGCGTGCCGGCGGTGCTGACGCAGATGCAGTATTCGCGCGCCATGGAACTGGATGCCGACGACTACGCGGTGGCCCAGCTACGCCGCCATGGCCATTCGCCCGCCGCCTTCATCGAGGCGCTCGAAGCCCTGGAAAGCGAGGCGCCCAACGAGTCCTCGACGCCGCGCTGGCTGAAGACCACGATGAGCTATATGTCGACTCATCCGGACACGGCCGAGCGCATCGAGCGCCTGGAATCGCTGGGGGGCCCTGAGGATTAGCAGGCCAGGCCGAGCTCGCTGCTCGGTGCCCGCACCTGGCGGCCCGCCTTGTCCGCCCGCCGAGCCAGGCTCTGCAGGTCGAGCGGCCGCGTGAGCCGGTGGCGTGCCAGTGCGGCGCCGCCCAGCGCGACCGCGTTGGCGCCGAAGCGCGAGGTGCGAATCGCCGGTGCGCTCAGCATCGCGGCATCCGCATACTCGCCCAGCACCCGCCGCGCCGGCTCGATCAGCGTTTCGCCCAGCCGCAGCGCGGGCCCGCCGATCACGATCGCCATCGGGTCGAAAGCGGCCCACAAATTGTTCAGCAAGACGCCAAGCTGGCCCCCGGCCGCGGTCACCGCCGCGCAGGTCTGGCACTGGCCCTGCGCCACCTTCTCGAACAGCCGCTCGAGCGCCGCGGGGCTTGGCTTTTCGCTGCCCAGCAAGGAACCCAGGCCGATCAGCGCATCCGCGCAGCCGCGCCGCCCGCACGAGCATACCGGCCCGTCGGCTTGCAGGATCGCGTGCCCGACCTCGCCCGCGAACCCGTTCAGGCCGGTGAGCAGACTATCGCCGACGATCACGCCGGCGCCCACGCCATAGCCGATCGACAAATAGACCAGCGGATCGGTACCCGACTGTCCGGTGAATTCGAATTCGGCCAGCGCCGCGACGTTCGCCTCGTTCTGCATGTACAACGGCAGCCCCTCGAGCGGGGTGCCGGCGAAGTGCGACCACATTTGGGTGCCGACGTCGACGTTGCGCCAGCCCAGGTGGGGCGCGTAGCGCAAGACCCCGAGCGTTTCGTCGACTCCGCCATGCAGGCCGACGCCGATGCCCAGCACCCGGCGCGCACCGAGCGCGCCCGTGGCACGTCCCAGCCGGCGCGCCAGGCGGACCAGGGCGGCAGCGGCCAGCTTGATGCACGATGCCGGATCGCGCGCGTCGTCGTAGGCGACCACGCGCGTATCGAGCACCTCGCCCAGCAGGTTGGTGGCGACCACGCGCGCTTCATCCACGCCGATCTCGGCGCCGAGCAGGGCCAGCCGGTCGGGATCGAGGTGCAGCGGCGTCGCCCGGCGCCCCACTTCGCCGGTTGCGATCAGCTCGCTCTCGCTCAACCAGCCTTCGTCCATCAGGTCGCGCACCAGCATGGTGACCGTCGACTTGGTCAAGCCCAACACCTCCGCCAGCGAGGCGCGCGACAGCCCGGGCTGCGTGCTGACCTGCCGCACCAAGGCCATCCGATTGAGTTGCTTCAGCAGTTGGTGGTCACCGGTGACTGGCATGGATGATAAGTGAGATAAGTGTGATGTTTATGCAACACCCGTACCGGCATTAGAGACAGCCTCAAGTCTGCATTGCCGGGTCAGAATGACAAGTATAACCCCCTCTTCCGCCGGGATGAGCGGCGCCGAAAAAACGCGAAGTCCTTGATTTTTCTATGAAATCGATTTCACGACCGCTCGGGGGTGCTTCGCCGCGCCTTATGCGGCATGGGTTTCCCGGGCGCCGCCGTGCATTTTCGGCCCTCGATTTCGTTTGTTCGACGAATTGACTAATTCAAACTTAACCATTAGCCTTCAGTCAATACAATTAAGTCCGAACAGCAATTTCCGACACAGATAACGGACGAAGCCCCACTACAAAATCACAAAAAGGTGCCTTGCGGCACCACCACCAGCGGCACGTTCCCGTCTGGGCGCGGCGCCATATTTGTAGACGAGAGGAGACATCGTGCTGCACAAAAAACGGAAGGCGAATTCGTTCCACCCAGACACCAGGCAAAGGCTGATCGCCCTGGCCGTCGCCAGCGCTTGCGCTACCCTGCTTGGCCAGGCACACGCGCAGGAAGCGAACACCGGGGCCGCTGCCAACGCGGCCGATCCCACCAACCCGAATACCGTGGTCGTGCAAGGTATCCGCGCCAGCATGCAGTCGACGCTGAACATGAAGCGCAACTCGGACGGCTTCGTCGACGGCATCGTCGCCGACGACATCGGCAAGTTCCCGGACACCAACCTGGCTGAAGCGCTGCAGCGCATCAGCGGCGTGTCGATCGACCGCAACCGCGGCGAAGGCGCCCTCGTCACCGTGCGCGGCGTCGGCCCCGACCTGAACCTGGTCCTGCTCAACGGCCGCCAGATGCCGACGGCGCGCCTGGGCGACCAGTCGGGCCGCGCATTCGATTTCAGCAACCTGGCCTCGGAATCCGTATCGCAGATCCAGGTGTACAAGAGCGTGCGCGCCGACGTCACCCCGGGCGGCATCGGCGCCAGCCTGAACATCCTGACGGGCCGTCCGCTCGACCTGGGCAACCAGGCCAGCTTCGGCGCCAAGGTGATGTACGACGAGTCCAACAACAACCTGCCGGGCGACGTCAAGGCCAAGCGCTCCACCACCCCGGAAGTGTCGGGCCTGTACAGCACCACCTGGCACGACGGCATGTTCGGCCTGGCCGCCACCGGCAGCTACCAGTCGCGCAACATGGGCATCAACACGGCCTCGGTCATCAACGGCTGGCTGGGCCCGCTGCGCGGCAATGCCACCAGCGGCGAAGGCCTGGTCACGCCGCCGGGCGACCCGAACTATGTGAACATCAAGAACCCGCCGGGCCCGAACGACCTGTACCTGACGCCGCAGAACATGTCGTACCGGATGAACGGCTACCAGCGCCAGCGCACCAACGGCCAGCTGACCTTCCAGTTCCGCCCGGTCAAGGACCTGACCACCACCCTGGACTACACCTACGCCGAGAACAAGATCCAGCAGCGCTACAGCGAACTGTCGGCCTGGTTCGGCCATAACACCGACATCCAGGGTGCCGAGTTCACCAAGGGCCCGCTCGCCTCGCCGCTGTACTACGAGGAACGCTATACCAGCCCGCAGGACATCTCGATGAACGGCGGCGACTCGGCCACCAAGTCGACCCTCAACTCGCTCGGCTTCAACGCCCAGTGGAAGGTGTCGCCGAGCCTGCGCCTGAACTTCGACGTCCACCATTCGGTGGCCGAAGCGAAGTCGGACAGCCCCTTCGGCATCAACAACGACCTGGGCACCGCCAGCTTCAGCCGCGGCACCACGCGCGCCGATTTCACCAACGAGATGCCGGTGATGTCGATCCAGGGCGCCGATTTCGTGGCGGCCCCGCACCAGGTCGCCGGCTCCTGGTTCCAGGACGGCGTCAACAAGATGAAGATCGACCAGATCCAGCTGGGCGGCCGCCTGTCGCTGTTCGAACGCTCGGGCCTGAACTTCGGCCTCGGCCACATCAAGAACGAAAACCATTCGGTCTTCCAGCAGGTGCAGCGCGATACCTGGGGCGGCACCGTGCCGCAGAACTCGGCCGCGTACGACCAGAGCCTGTGGCACCTGGACGACCTGCGCAAGTACTTCGGCAAGCTGGGCGGCGCGGACAACCCGAACCTGTTCACCCAGATCCACCCGTTCGACTTCGCCGCCGTACGCAACGCCGCGATCGGCATCACCGGCGACCAGGCCGGCTATACCCCGAGCCTGTCCAACCCGGCGTTCGACCGCACCACCATCGAGAAGACCAGGTCGATCTACGCCCAGTTCAACACCGACTGGGACACCGCGCTGCCGATGCATACCGGGATCGGCTTCCGCTACGAGCAGACCCGGGTCGATTCGACCGGCCTGACCAAGGTCCCGACCGCCATCCGCTGGATCTCGGAGAACGAGTTCCCGGTCGACTTCGGCACCCAGGTCTACGAGACGCTGCACGGCAAGTACAACAACTTCCTGCCGAGCGTGGACTGGGACATGGACCTGCGTCCCGACCTGAAGATCCGCGCCAGCTATGGCGTGTCGATCGGCCGTGCGCGCTACGACCAGATCGCCGGCGGTTCCACCTATGGCACCACCGCCAGCGTCACCGGCGATACGGTCAGCCGCGGCAACCCGGCACTGGAGCCGGTCAAGTCGAAGAACCTGGACCTGTCCGCCGAGTGGTACTACAACAAGCAGAGCATGCTGTCGCTGGGGCTGTTCAACAAGAACCTGACCGATTACACCGGTTCGGCCGTGGTGAACGAGAACTCGCCGAACGCGCTGACGCCGGTCGGCGGCAAGTACTGGAACGCGGCGCTGGCATCCGGCTGCTCGGCATCGAACCGGATCTGCATCCGCAACTACATCCTGCACAACTTCGCCGGCCAGCCGGGCGTGACCTTCACCGGCGACAACTCGGTGGGCAATGCCCAGGGCACCATCACCGGCATCCCGGGCGATCCGGCGCTGCCCTACACGGTGTCGACCCTGGCCAACTCCGAGGGCGCCAACCTCAAGGGTGCGGAGGTGAACTGGCAGCACATGTTCGCCAACGGTTTCGGCTTCCAGGCCAACTACACCTACGTGAAGTCGGACCTGAAGTACGACAACCTGAGCCTGGGCAACCAGTTCGCGCTGGTCGGGCTGTCGAACTCCGCCAACCTGGTCGGCATCTACGAAGACCAGAACTTGTCGGTGCGCGCAGCCTACAACTGGCGCGGCGAGTTCCTGTCGTCGACCAGCGACAACAGCAAGCCGAACCCGAGCTATGTCGAGCCCTACGGCCAGCTGGACCTGTCGGTCGGCTACAATCTCAGCAAGAACCTGAGCCTGTCGCTGGAGGCGATCAACCTCACCGACGCGACCCAGCGCACCCACGGCCGTTCCGACATGCAGGTGCTGCAGGTGTCGACCGGCGGCCGCCGCTACATGGTGGGCGCACGCTACAAGTTCTAAGGCATGGCGCAGGCCGTCCCCCGGCGGCCTGCTTTTCTCATACGCACCATGAACAGTCGCGAAGTCAAACATGTCGTCATCGTCGGCGGTGGGTCTGCCGGCTGGCTCACCGCCGCCGTCATCGCGGCCGAACATGCGCGCGCGCTCGGCTCGGACCTGCGCGTGACGCTGCTCGAATCGCCCGAGGTCGCGCCGGTCGGCGTCGGCGAAGGCACCTGGCCGAGCATGCGCGAAACCCTGCGCCGGATCGGCGTCCATGAAGCGGACTTCGTGCGCGAATGCGACGCCTCGTTCAAGCAGGGCTCCCGCTTCGACGGCTGGCTGAGCGGCGGCACCGACCGTTATTTCCACCCCTTCGTCGTCCCCCAGGGCTACGGCGAAGCCAACCTGGCCGCGCGCTGGCGCGACACGCATCCCGACGTCCCCTTCGCGGAGCTGGTGAGCTTCCAGCCGCACCTGTGCATGGCCGGCAAGGCGCCGAAGCAGTTCGGCACCCCTGAATTCGCGGCCGTCTCGAATTACGGCTACCACCTGGACGCCGGCAAGTTCGGCGTGTTCCTGCGCCGCCATGCCACCGAACGCCTGGGCGTGCGCCACGTGCGGGACCACGTGACGGCGGTGAGCTCGCACGACAACGGCGACATCGCCGCCCTGCAGACGCGCGAGCACGGCGCGATCGACGGCGACCTGTTCGTCGACTGCACCGGCTCGCGCGCGCTGCTGCTGGGGGCTCACTTCGGCATTCCGCTGCTGTCGCAGAAGCAGGTGCTGTTCAACGACAGCGCGCTGGCGGTGCAGGTGCCTTACCCGCGCGACGACAGCCCGATCGCCTCGCCCACGATCTCGACCGCGCAAAGCGCCGGCTGGATCTGGGACATCGGCCTGCCGACCCGGCGCGGCGTCGGCTACGTCTATTCCAGCGCCCACTGCGACGACGACGAAGCGCAGGCCACCCTGCACGCCTATCTCGAACGCAGCGGCGGCGCCCAGGACGTGCCGGCGCCGCGCAAGCTGCGCTTCGAACCGGGCTACCGCGAGTGCTTCTGGCACCGCAACTGCGTCGCCGTGGGCCAGGCCGCCGGCTTCATCGAGCCGCTGGAAGCATCGGCGCTGGCCATGGTCGAATTGTCGGCCGCGATGCTGGCCGACGCCCTGCCGGCCACGCGCGAAGCGATGGCGGTGGCGGCGCAGCGCTTCAACGAGGCCTTCCGCTATCGCTGGGAACGCGTCATCGATTTCCTCAAGCTGCATTACGCGCTCTCGCGCCGGCGCGATTCCGCCTACTGGCAGGACAACACGGCGCCCGCCTCGATTCCCGCGCGGCTGCGCGACTCGCTGCAGCTGTGGCGGCACCAGCCGCCCTCGCGCCACGACTTTCCCCGGATCGAAGAAATCTTTCCGGCGGCGAGCTACCAGTACGTGCTGTACGGGATGCGCTTCGAGATGGCGTCGCGGCATGTCGTGCGCGCCGACCAGCCGGAACTGGCCGACCGGTGCTTCCACGAGACGGCCGCGCTGACGCGCAGGATGCTGGCCGGGCTGCCGGACAACCGCGCGCTGATCAACCACCTCCGACAAGAACACCAGAGACCATGAGCCAACCCGTTCCGCTGCACCACCTGGACCACAAGGACCTGCGCGTCATCACCGACCGCGGCGCCGCCTACGGCGACGATGTGATGTTCTGCCCAACCTTCCCGCAGGAGTTCCGCGCGGTCCAGGCGCACTACCCGATCGTGTTTCGCGCCACCGCCGACGGCGGCTACGAGGCGCTGGCGCTGTTCGGCTTCGAGGCCGGCGAGAACCTGTTCCTGACCCCGCAGGGCTGGGACGCCCATTACGTCCCGCTGGCCGTCGAGCGCCATCCCTTCCTGATCGGCCGCCACGGCGACGAACTGAACATCCACATCGACCTCGACCACCCGCGCGTGAACACGACGGTCGGCGAGAAGCTGTTCCTGTCCTATGGCGGCATCAGCGAATACCTCGAACGCATCAATTCGGTGCTGCTGACCCTGCACCAGGGGCTGCAGGCCATGCCGGCCTTCGTGCAGGCGCTGCGCGAACATGAACTGCTCGAATCCTTCGTCGCCGACATCACGCTGCAGGACGGCGCAGAGCACCGCCTGGCAGGCTTTTACACGATCCACGAGGAACGCCTGCATGCCCTGCCCGGCGCCGCGCTCGAACGCCTGAGCCGCGACGGCCACCTGCAGGCCATCTACATGGTCGTGGCCTCGTTCGCGCACATGCGCGACCTGATCGCGCGCCGGGAACGCCGTCATGCTGCCTGACCCCGCGCCGATCCGCGAGCTCTCCGGCCTGGCGCCGGACGTCCTGAGCGACGAGCTGCTCACCGCCTCCGAGCCGGTGGTGCTGCGCGGCCTGGCCGCTTCCTGGCCGATGGTCGGCAAGGCGCGCCTGTCGCAGCAGGAAGCGGGGGCCTACCTGCGCCGTTTCTACCGCGGCGAAAAGGTGCTGGCCTTCCTGGGCGCGCCGGAGATGGCGGGCCGCTACTTCTACAACGAAGACCTGAGCGGCTTCAACTACGCCGCCATCAAGGCGCCGCTCGACAAGGTGCTGGAAGAGCTGGAGGACCACAAGGACGACGCCCACCCGCCCTCGGTGTATGTCGGCTCGACGATGATCGACCACTACCTGCCGGGTTTCCGCGCCGAGAACGACCTCGACCTGGGCGGGCGCACGCCCCTGGTCAGCATCTGGATCGGCAACCGCTCGCGCATTGCCGCGCACTACGACGTGCCGGACAACATCGCCGTCGTGGCCGCCGGGCGCCGCCGCTTCACGCTGTTCCCGCCCGAGCAGGTGGCCAACCTCTACATCGGGCCGCTCGACTTCACGCCGGCCGGGCAGGCGATCAGCCTGGTCGACTTCGCCAAGCCCGACCTCGAACGCTTCCCGCGCTTTGCAAGGGCGATGCGCAGCGCCCTGACGGCCGAGCTGGGACCGGGCGACGCGATCTTCATTCCCTCGATGTGGTGGCACCATATCGAGGCGCTCGAACCGTTCAATGCGCTGGTCAACTACTGGTGGCGCCAGTCGCCGCCGCACATGGACTCGCCGGCCAGTGCGCTGATGCTGGCGCTGCTCACCGTGCGCGAGCTGCCGCCCGCCCAGCGGCGCGCCTGGCAGGAACTGTTCCGCCACTACGTGTTCGACAGCGACGGTCTGGAAGCCGCCCATATTCCGCCGGCCGCGCGCCGGATGCTGGCGCCGCTCGACGAAGACGGCGCGCGGGCGCTGCGCTTCCAGTTGCTCAACCGGCTGAACCGCTAAGCGCCAGGGGCAGCCGGATGTTCTTCGAAACCCGGGCCGGCGCCGGACTCGGTTATCCTTGCGCTTCCGGATAAAGGAGACCAGGCATGTCCTACGAGGAAAGAGATGACTACGGTATGTACAGGAACAAGCACGGCAAGGGACCCGGCCCGGAGCTGATGGGTGCCAATACCCTGCTGGGCGACCATGTCCATAACCTGCAGAACGAACACCTGGGAGTGATCAAGGAATTCATGGTGGACATGCGCAGCGGCGCCATCGCCTATGCGGTGATGTCGTCCAGCCGTTTTCTCGGCCTGGGCGAAAAACTGATCGCGGTGCCCTGGCAGGCCTTGAGGCTGGACCCGCAGCACAAACGCTTCACGATGGACATCCCGAAAGAGCGCATCGAGAACGCGCCGGGATTCGATACCGACCACTGGCCGGACATGGCCGACCTCGAATGGGCCGGCGCGGTGCACAACTACTACGGAACTCGCACAGCTTGAACGACGCTCCCGCGTTCTAGACGTCGTTCCCGCGTCTTCAACGTCGTTCCCGCGCAGGCGGGAACCCAAGTTGTTCGAACCGCGAAGAACTTGGGCCCCCGCCTGCGCGGGGGCGACGAGTTTTTGCGCGGGGGCGACGAGTTTTTGCGCGGGGGCGACGAGTTTTTTGCGCGGGGGCGACGAGGTTCTTACTTCTTCGGCGCCATCAGGTCCAGCAGGATCGCGGTTTCAGCCTTGATGGTGTTGACCACGGTCGGCTTGAAGTCCGGCGCCCATTGCGGCGAGTGGGTGCCCGGCAGCGGCTGGCCGGCCTTCTTCGCGGCCTCCAGGCGCGCGCCATCGACCGCGCCGACGTGCAGCAGCACCGCCTTCACGCCCGGCTGCAGACCGTATTGCGAGAAGTCTTCCGAGGTCATCTTGGCCGGCATCTCCTTCACGAATTCCGGACCCACCGCGCCCTGCACGGTCTTGACCATGCGGCCGATCAGCTCCGGATCGTTGTAGACCGAGTCGGTACCCGGCTCGACCTGGACCAGCGGCTCCTTCGGCGCGCCGGCGGCCATCGCCTCGCCCTTCGCTTCGCGTGCGATGCTGGCCAGCACGCGCTTGCGCACTTCCGGCTTGAAGGTACGCACCGACAGCGACAGTTTGACCTGGTCCGGGATGATGTTGGCGACGGTGCCGCCGTGGATGCTGCCGACGGTGATGACCAGCGGATCGATCGGGTTGTTCTCGCGTGCGACCAGGGTCTGCAGCGCCAGCACGATGCGCGAAGCGATCACGATCGGGTCGCGTGCCTCGTGCGGCACGGCGCCGTGGCCGCCCTGGCCGAAGACCGTGATGTTGACCACGTCCGACGACGCGCGGAACGGGCCGGCGTGGTACATGATCGTGCCCGACGGCATGGTGGCGTCGTCGTGGAAGGACAGTGCGTAGTCAGGCTTCGGGAAACGCTTGAACAGGCCATCCTTCAGCATCGCTTCGGCGCCGTGCACGGTTTCTTCCGACGGCTGGCCGATCAGCATCAGGGTGCCGCTCCACGCCTTGCGGTTGTCGGCCATCAGCTTGGCGGTGCCGTACCAGGCCGACATGTGCAGGTCGTGGCCGCAGGCGTGCGCCAGCGACACGGTCTCGCCGGCGGCGTTCTTGGCGGTGGCCTTGCTGGCGAACGGCAAGCCGGTCTTTTCCTGGACCGGCAGCGCGTCCATCTCGGTGCGCAGCATCACGGTCGGGCCGGGGCCGTTCTTCATGATCGCGACCACGCCGGTGCCGCCGACGCCGGTGGTGACTTCGAAGCCCAGCTTCCTGGCCAGTTCGGCCAGCTTGGCGGCGGTCTGGTGTTCGTTGAACCCGAGTTCCGGATTGCGGTGCAGGTCCTGGTACAGGTTCTCGATGGCCGGGTAGTTGGCGTTGAGCTGCTCGGCGAACGGTGCCGGCAGGTTGGCGGCGCCGGCGCCAGCGCCGATCAGACCGGTCAGGAACAGGACGCTGCGGAGGATGTTGGATGACTTCATGGGGATAGGTTCACGTTGTTTAGGTGAGGCGAAAACGAGGCAAGTTTGACATGCCGCTTTTTTCAGGCTAACAGTTCACTCCATTTGTAACAATGAATATTTAACAATTCCCCCGGCTTTGTGGGATTATACCTACAAAATGTTGCATAAATATTTCCATAAAACATTTTCCCATTCCGATTGGAAATGTATAGACCGTACAATATATACACTTCAGGCTTGCCCCCTTCGTGCCCATGCTCCATCTCGAGCAGGTTTCCTTCACGCGTGGCCGGCCATCTTTCAACAAAAGGAATATCGATGGGATTCGTTGCAAACATCAAGATCGGCAAACGCCTGGGACTCGGCTTTGCTCTCATTCTGGCGATGACGGTGGTCATTGCCGCCGTCGGCGCCTGGCGCATGACGGAAGTCGCCGAGTCGGCCAAGACCATGATGGCCGTGCCGCTGGCAAAGGAGCGCCTGATCACCGACTGGTACAGCCTGAACTTCGCATCGATCCGTCGCACCGCCGCCATCGCCAAGAGCACCGATCCCTCGCTCGCCGCCTACTTCAAGGACGACGCGGCCGCCTCGGTCAAGAAGGCCGCCGAACTGCTCAAACAGATCGAACCGCTGATCGCCGCCGATGGTCCTGAAAAGGAACTGTTCGCCAAGATCCTCGAACAGCGCAAGGCCTACAGCGCCTCGCGCGACGGCACCGTCAAGGCCAAGGCCGAGGGCAATGCCGATGAAGCGGCGCGCATCCTCGAAAAGGAATTCACCCCGGCCGCGCAAAAATACCAGGACCTGCTGCAGGAACTGGTGACCATGCAGCGCAACAGCATGGACGCCACCGCCAATGGCATCGACGACAAGGCCATGGCCGCCACCAGGATGATCGTGATCCTCAGCGGCTGCGCGCTGGTGCTGGGCGCAATCGTCTCCTGGCTGCTCACCCGCGGCATCGTGCTGCCGATCCGCGACGCCGTCTCCGTCGCCGAGACGGTTGCCAGCGGCGACCTGACCCGCACCATCGAAGCGCACTCGAAGGACGAAACCGGCGCCCTGCTGCGCGCCCTGCGCCACATGAACGACAGCCTGGTGGGCATCGTCAGCCAGGTCCGCGGCGGCACCGACACCATCGCCACCGCTTCGCGCGAAATCAGCGCCGGCAACCTCGACCTGTCGGCCCGTACCGAGCAGCAGGCCGGCGCGCTGGAAGAAACCGCGGCTTCGATGGAAGAACTGACCACCACCGTGCGCCAGAACGCCGACAACGCACGCCAGGCCAACCAGCTCGCCATCGCCGCCTCGGAAGTGGCGACCCAGGGCGGCGCCGTGGTCGGCGAAGTCATCACCACCATGGGCGCGATCAACGACAGCTCGCAGCGCATCGCCGACATCATCGGCGTCATCGACGGCATCGCCTTCCAGACCAACATCCTGGCGCTGAACGCCGCCGTCGAAGCGGCGCGCGCCGGCGAACAGGGCCGCGGCTTCGCGGTCGTCGCATCGGAAGTGCGCAACCTGGCGCAGCGCTCGGCCGCCGCCGCCAAGGAGATCAAGGAACTGATCACCGCGTCGGTCGCCAACGTCGATGCCGGCACCAAGCTGGTCGACCAGGCCGGCAGCACGATGGAACAGGTGGTGGGCAGCATCCGCCGCGTGACCGACATCATGGCCGAGATCACCAGCGCCAGCCAGGAACAGACCGGCGGCATCGAGCAGGTCAACAGCGCCATCGCCCAGATGGACCAGGTGACCCAGCAGAACGCCGCCCTGGTCGAGGAAGCCGCCGCAGCGGCCGGCTCGATGCAGGACCAGGCCGCCAAACTGGCCGAGGTGGTCAGCGTGTTCAAGCTGGACCGCGCGCACGACCTCGCCCTGCCTGCGGCCCCGGCCAAGGCCGCGCCGGTGCGCCCGGCCCTGCCGCGTGCGGCGGCGCCGGCGGTCAAGGCCGCGAGCGCAAAGCCGGCCCGCAAGCCGGCCAAGCAGCCCGTGGAAGCCGACTGGGAAGAGTTCTAACAGTGAGCTTGTCAACGTCGTCCCGTTAGCTTGTCAACGTCGTCCCCGCGCAGGCGGGGACCCAAGTTCTGCCAGCGCAGTCGAAATGCGAACAAACCTGGGTCCCCGCCTGCGCGGGGACGACATATTTGGAACTAGCAAAAGTCCCTGCTGCGGGTATCGAGATTCCCCAGCAGGTGCGACATGTCCACCAGGCGCTTGGCCACCAGGTGCCTGACCTCCCCTTCCTTCTGCCAGATCCCGTACACGCCCAGCAGGTGGGAATTCAACACTTCCCGCCGCTGCTGTTCGACCAGGCTGGCCCACACGATCACGTTGACGTTGCCGGTTTCGTCCTCGATGGTAAGGAAGAGCACACCCTTGGCCGTGCCCGGACGCTGGCGCACGGTGACGATGCCGCAGGCGCGCGCCAGCTGGCCGTTGGCGAAATCCATCAGCACCTCGGCCGGCAGGAAACGCCTGGCCAGCAATTGCGGGCGCAGCAGCGCGAGCGGATGCCGGCCCAGCGTGAGCCCCTGCGCGCGGTAATCGCCGACGATCTCCTGCCCTTCGCTGGGCGCGGCCAGGGTCGGCACCTCTTCCGCCAGCGAGGCCGGGCGCAGCAAGTCCTTGTCCGGCACCGCGCCCGCCGCCTGCCACAGGGCCTGGCGACGGTGCCCGGCCAGGGCCTCGAGCGCATTGCCGCCGGCCAGCACCTGCAGGTCGCCGCGGTCCAGGCTGGCGCGGCGGGCCAGGTCGGCGGTGTCGAGGAAGGGACGGATGGCGCGCGCCAGCTCGATGCGCTCGGCGGCGCCCTTGTCCATCCCGCGCAGCATGTGCAGGCCGAGGCGTACCGCCGGCTGGGGGCGGGACGGATCGGTTGCGTGCGCGTCCAGCTCTTCCAGCGTCGACTCCCAGCCGCTGACCGTCACGTCCACCGCGCGCACCTCGATGCCGTGGCGGCGCGCATCCTGCACCAGCTGCGAGGGACTGTAGAAGCCCATGGGCTGGCTGTTCAGCAGCGCGCACAAGAACGCCGCCGGCTCGTGGCACTTGAGCCAGGAACTGGCATAGGCCAGCAGCGCGAAGCTGGCCGCATGCGACTCCGGAAAACCGTATTCGCCGAAGCCCTGGATCTGGCTGAAGATCTGCTCGGCAAAGCCGATGTCGTAGCCCTTGGCCAGCATGCCGCCGACGATGCGCTCGTAGTATTTTTCGAGTCCCCCTTTGCGCTTCCAGGCCGCCATCGCGCGGCGCAGCTGGTCGGCCTCGCCGGGTGTGAAGCCGGCCGCCAGGATCGCCACCTGCATCACCTGCTCCTGGAAGATCGGCACGCCCAGGGTGCGGGCCAAAGCCACCTTCATGTCCGGGCTCGGATAGACCACCGGCGCCTTCTGCTCGCGCCGCTGCAGGTAGGGATGCACCATGCCGCCCTGGATCGGCCCGGGGCGCACGATGGCCACCTGGATCACCAGGTCGTAGAACTGGCGCGGCTTCATGCGCGGCAGCATGCTCATCTGGGCGCGCGACTCGATCTGGAATACGCCCACGGTATCGGCGGCGCGGATCATGCGGTAGGTGGCCGGGTCGTCCGGCGGGATGTCCTGCATTTCGAACACGGTGCCGTGGCGCTGGCCAACCAGCTCCAGGCCACGGCGCAGCATCGACAGCATGCCCAGCGCCAGCACGTCGACCTTCATCAGGCCCAGCTCTTCGAGGTCGTCCTTGTCCCATTGGATGACGCTGCGCTCGGGCATGGTCGCGTTCTCGATCGGCACCAGGCGCGAGAGCTTCCCGCGCGCCATCACGAAACCGCCCGGGTGCTGCGACAGGTGGCGCGGAAAGCCGAGCAGGCGCTGCGCCAGCGAAGCCCACTGCTGCGACAGCGGCGCCTCCGGATCGAGGCCGCTCTCGGCCAGGCGGTTCAGGAGGTCGGCCTTGCTGTCGAACCAGTGATGCTGCTTGCAGACCCGCTCGACGATGGCAAGGTCGATGCCGAGCGCGCGCCCGCTGTCGCGCAGCGCGCTCTTGGGGCGGTAGCTGATCACCACCGCCGCCAGCGCGGCGCGCTCGCGGCCGTACTTGCGGTAGATGTACTGGATGACCTCCTCGCGCCGCTGGTGCTCGAAGTCGACGTCGATGTCGGGCGGCTCGTTGCGCTCCTTCGAAATGAAGCGTTCGAACAGCAGGCTGGCACGGCTGGGGTCGACCTCGGTGATGCCCAGGCAATAGCACACCGCCGAATTGGCGGCCGAGCCGCGGCCCTGGCAGAGGATGTGCTGGGAGCGGGCGAAGCGCACGATGTCGTACACGGTCAGGAAATAGTGCTCGTAGCGCATCTCGGCAATCAGGCCCAGCTCATGCTCGATCTGAGCCTGTACTTTGGCCGGGATGCCGTTACGGAAGCGCCGGTGCGCGCCGATATAGGTTTCGCTGCGCAGATAGCTGGCGGCCGTGTGGCCGGGCGGGACCACCTCGTCCGGGTATTCGTAGCGCAGTTCGTCCAGCGAGAATGTGCACAGGCCGGCAATGCGCAGAGTCTCGTCCAGCGCCGCCCGCGGATAGATGTTGGCCAGGCGCACCCGCGAGCGCAAATGCTGCTCGGCGTTCTGGGCCAGCTGGTAGCCGCATTCGGCCACCGGCTTGCCTATCCGCGTCGCGCTCAGGGTGTCCTGCAAGGGCTTGCGCGAGCGCACGTGCATCACCACGTGGCCGAGCGCGACGATCTTCATGCCGTGCTGCCAGCCGACTTCCTCGACGGTGGCGCGGTGGGCATCGTCGAAGGCGCGGTGCAGCAGGTTCAGGCCGATCCAGGCGCGGCCCGGGAAGCGCAGCGCCATCCACGCCGCCTGCGCGTGCAGGCGGTCGACACCTTCCTGGTCGTGGCCCGGGTAGGCGGGCAGCAGGATCGCCAGGCAGTCCGGCATGCCGCTTTCCAGGTCGGCGGGATGCAGCAGGTAAGTCCCCTTCGCGCTGCGGGTGCGCCCGAGCGTGATCAGTTCCGACAGGTTGCCGTAGCCGTTGCGGTTCTGCGCCAGCAGGACAAGAGAAAGCGCATCGGTGCCGTCCGGGTGTTTCAAATGGAAATGGGCGCCGATGATGAGCGGCAGCTTTGCCCCCTTCGCTTCCGCATGCGCGCGCACGACCCCGGCCAGCGAACATTCGTCGGTGATCGCAAGCGCCGCATACCCCAGCTGCACGGCCCGCGCCACCAGTTCCTCCGCATGCGATGCCCCTTGCAGGAAGGAGAAGTTCGACAGGCAGAACAGCTCCGCATACTGGGGCAAGCCCAGGTGCAGACCCGTTTGGGAAGATGGCGGCTCGGATGGCATCGTGCGTGCGTTGTTTGTATGCAAATAGGGCTACAATTGCCTTAACCAAAGACAATACTGTATAAAAACACAGTATAACTGACGACTTCGACAATTGCGAAACATGCACGTGCAAACATTGAGATGCTTCGGGGCGCGGCCAGGCCAAGGGAACCCGGCGCTGGTGATCGAAGACGACGACATGGACCAGGCTGCCCGCCAGGCCTTTGCTCGCGAACACAACACCACCTGCGTCTTCCTGTCCGCGGATGGCGAGGTGGATTACTTCTACCCGCACATGCGCAGCCCGCTGTGCCTGCACGCGACGCTGGCGGTGGCCGCGCTGCTGTCCGGCCGTCCCGGCGCTGCGGCAAGACTGAGCGTGCGCACCGCCATGCAGGGCCAGGTGCTGGGCCTGGCGCGCGAAGGCGATGACTATTTCGTGCGGCTGGCGCCCCAGCCCGCGCCTGCGCCGGCCATCGACGATGCGCAGGTCGCGGCGCTGCTGCGGGCGCCCGGCCTGGCGCTGGCGTCCAGACCCCGTGTGGCCTCGGTCGGCAGCCCCAAACTGCTGGTGGAGGTGCGGGACGTGGATACCTTGTATGGCCTGGCGCCGGACCTGGCCGGCATCGCGGCCTGGGGCCGGCAGCAGGGCGTGAACGGCCTCTACGTTTATTGCCGGCTGAATGCGGACACGCTCGAGGGCCGCAACTTCAACCACCTCGACCCGGCGCTCGAAGACAGCGCCACCGGCGTCGCCGCGGGTGCGCTCGCGCTGGCGCTGCAACAAAACCTGACGGTGCGCCAGGGCCGCGCGGTCGGCAGCGATTGCCTGATCAAGGCCCGGGTCGAAGGCGATGCGATCCTGGTCGGCGGCAGAGTAGAGGTCTAGCATGCGGCGCGCCATCAAGCTCATCGCGCTTGCCGCCCTCCTGATCCTGGGCGGCTGCGCCTCGCGCACGGCATCGCGCATGGGCACTGCCGCCACCGCCCCGCTCAACGACCTCGGCATCCGCAAGACCGAGATCCCGAGCGTGCTCGAGAAGGCACAGGAAAATCCCTACCTGATGCCGGCCGGACTGAGCTGCGTGGCGATCGCCCGCGAGCTCCACGAACTCGACAGCGCGCTCGGTCCCGACTACGACGCGGCGGCCTCGGCCAAGGCCGAGACTTCCCTGATGGACAAGGCGTCCGACCTGGCCGAAGATCAGGCGGTCGGCGCGGTGCAACGGACCGCCGAGGGACTGATTCCGTTCCGCGGCTGGATACGCAAGCTGAGCGGCGCGGAGCGCCATTCGAAGCACGTGTCCGCCTGCATCACGGCCGGGTCGGTGCGCCGCGCCTTCCTGAAGGGCCTTGCCATTTCCCAGCACTGCACGATGCCGGAGCTGCCGCCGGCGCCGGCGCAAAGCTAGCGCCCGGGAACTAAAGCCCCGCGTGCCGACTCTGCTAGCAGGAGTCTGTCGATGGGAGAAGATCATGAGCGCAACCGGAAAACTCGCCGGCAAGCGGATTGCCGTGCTCGCGGCGGACGGTGTCGAGGGGGCGGAGCTGGGCGCCGCGCTGGCGGCGCTGAAGGACGCGGGTGCGCAAACCGCGCTCGTCGCCCTGCGTCCGGGCCGGATACGGAGCATGAACGTGCATCAGCCATCCGACCTGGTCAAGGTCGACAGCAAGGTCGAGAATGCCAGTGCCGCCGACTACGACGGCCTGCTCATTCCAGGCGGCTATATCGCGCCCGACCTGCTGCGCCAGTCGGCCCCGGCGCGTGAATTCGTGCGCGCCTTCGACGCCGCCGGCAAGCCGATCGCGGCAATGTCGCACGGGGTCCTGATGCTGGTCTCGACCGGGCTGGCCAGCGGCCGCCTGCTCACCTCCTGGCCAGGCGTGCGCGACGACCTGGTAAACGCCGGCGCCACCTGGTGCAACCAGGAAACCGTGCGCGACGGCCGCATCCTGACCAGCCGGACCCCGCAAGACTGCACCGCCTTCCTGCGCGAACTGCTGCCCTTGCTGGCGGGCGAGCCTGCTACCGATCCCGCCGTGACGCGGGCGGATTCCGATCCGCCCCAGCAGGCGCCGTCGGAATTACCCGACCAGTTCCTGCGCTGGCTGGCGGCGCCCTCGCTCGGCGCCATGCTGAGCCTGGCGATCGTGGGCGTCGGCGTGGTGGCTGCCAACCGCAGCCTGCGCAAGCGCGGCAGCAAGGAGGTGGCGGCCGGGAGCGGGGAAACCGTCCAGGACAGCTAGCGCCGGGCCGAGGTGCTTCATGCTATCGTCGTCATGATCGGCCTATCCGGAGACCGTCCATGCCCCTCGTGCGCACGCTGGTGCTCGTGGTTCTCTGCGCCCCGTTCCTGGCCGGCGCGGCATCCGTGCACGCGCCTCTGCGCGTTGTCATGGACGAAAACTATCCGCCCTTCGTCTACCGCAATCCGGACGGCAAGCTGGAAGGCTATACGGTCGACCTGTGGCGCCTGTGGGAGCAAAAGACCGGGCGCCAGGCCCAGCTGATCGCCGTCAACTGGGCCCAGGTGCAGCCGATGCTGGCTGCCGGCCAGGCCGACGTCATCGATCCCATCTTCCGCACCCAGGCCCGCACGACCACCCTCGACTTCTCCGCGCCCTACAATCGGGTTGCGACCGCTGTCTACGCCGATGCATCGCTGCACGGCATCCACGACATCGCCAACCTGAAGGGCTTCGAAGTCGGCGTGCAGGCCGCCGACGCCTGCGCCGAAGAACTGCTGCGCGCGGGCATCACCGGCGTGCGCATCTATCCCACCTACCAGGCCCTGGTCGATGCCGCCGCCAACCAGGCCATCAAGCTGCTGTGCATGGACGAGAACTCGGCCGACTACCGCCTCTACCGGCTCGGCCTGCAGCGCCACTACCTGAAAGCCTTCGAGGTGACCCGCAACGACCTGCGCCGGGCGGTGCGCAAGGGCGACGCCGCCACCTTCGCCGTGGTCGAGGATGGCATGGCGCGCATCACCCCGGCCGAGCTCGACGCACTGCACGACAAGTGGATGGGCCGGCCCCTGCCCTTCTTCCGCTATACCGAGCGGCTGCTGGAAGCCCTGCTGGTGCTGGGTGTGCTGGTGCTGCTGCTGGCCGTCTGGCTGCGCTCGGTACACAAGGCAGTGCGCGTGCGTACCGCCGAGCTCGAACGCGAAAAGACCCAGCTGCGCACCCTGGTCGAAAGCAGCCCCGACGTCATCTGGCTGAAGGACCCGGAGGGTGTCTACCTGACCTGCAACACGCGCTTCGAGGAATTGCTGGGCCGCACCCGCGGCGATGTCGTCGGCAAGCGCGACGGCGACTTCTTTCCAGCGACCGAGGCCGGGCGCATGCGCGATACCGACCTCGAGGCGATCAGGCAAAACAGGCCGCTTGCCCATGAGCAGCGCCTGACCCGACCGGACGAAACCAGGGTCCGGGTGTTCGAAGCCATCAAGACGCCCATCGTCGAGCCGGACGGCAAGGTGCTGGGTGTGCTCGGCGTCGGGCGCGACATGACCGAACGCATCGACCAGGAACGCACGATCCGCCAGCAGGCCAGGATGCTGGCGGACATGAGCGCCCTGGCCCGGATCGGCGCCTGGGAGCTGGACTGCGATACCGGCCGCTTCGAATGGAGCGACGAGGTCCGCCGCATTTACGGCCTGCCCGAGGGCGCGCAACTGACGCTCGGCGACTGCCTGGCCTGCTGGGACGAGGAAGACCGCAAACTGGGCGAGCGCGTACTGCACGCGGCGACGGTCCATGGCGAATCCTTCGACATCGAAGTCCAGATCACCACCCCTGCGGGCAATCCCAAATGGCTACGCGTACTCTGCCATCCGATCCTGCTCGACGGGCGGCGCGTCCTGGGCGGCACCGTGCAGGACGTGACGCATCGCCGCAGCCTGGAAGAATCGATGCGGATGGCAAACCTGATCTACCAGACCAGTTCGGAAGCCGTGCTGGTGACCGATGAGGCCAACCGCATCGTCGACGCCAACCCGGCCTTCACGGTCCAGACCGGCTATGCATTGGACGAGGTGGCCGGCCAGGAGCCCCAGCTGTTCGGCTCGAGCATGCACGACCAGGGCTTTTACGCGCGCCTGCGCCAGGCGCTGGCCGAGCACGATCACTGGCAGGGCGAGATCCAGGACCGCAACAAGGACGGCCGCTTCACCGCGAAATTCGTCAACATCCGCGTGATCCGGCATCCGGACGGGCGCGTCTACCGCCACGTGATCCAGTTCCAGGACATCAGCGAACAGAAGCAGAAGGACGAAGTGATCTGGCGCCAGACCAATTTCGACCCGCTGACCGGGCTGCCGAACCGCCGCCTCTTCCTCGACCGCCTGCAGCAGGACATGAAGAAAGTCCAGGGAAGCGGCCGCCGGCTGGGCGTGCTGCTGCTCGACATCGACCGCTTCAAGGACGTCAACGACAGCTACGGCTATGCCAGGGGCGACGAAGCCCTGGTCGAGCTGACCCGGCGCATGGGACGCTGCGTGCCGGCCGATGCCACCGTGGCGCGCCTGGGCGGCGGCATGTTCGCGATCGCGGTCGGCGAAAACGAGCACGAGCTGCACCTGGAGATCATTGCCGGCGCGCTGATCGAGGCGGTGGCGGTGCCGCTGGGCCTTGTCGCCGACGAACTGGCTTATTTGTCCGCCAGCATCGGCATCAGCCTGTATCCGGACGATGCCCTTGATGCCGCCGCCCTGCTCGCGCGTGCGGAGGATGCGATGCTCCAGGCCAAGCGCGCCGGACGCGGTCACTTCCAGTACTTCACGTCCGCCCTGCAGCAGCAGGCCGCGCTCAAGCTCAGGCTCGGCAAGGACCTGCGCACGGCGCTGTCGCGCCGGCAGTTGCAGGTGTTCTACCAGCCCATCGTCGAAGCCGCCACCGGGCGCCTGCGCAAGGCCGAGACCCTGCTGCGCTGGGACCATCCGGAACTCGGCCCGATCAGCCCGGCCAGCTTCATTCCGCTGGCCGAAGAAACCGGCCTGATCGACGATATCGGCGAATGGGTACTAGGCGAAGCCATCGCCAGCATCGAACGCTGGCGCCAGAAATACGACTGTACGATCGAGCTGAGCGTGAACATTTCGCCGATGCAGTTCGAGCGCCAGGGCGGCCTGCCCTGGCTGGACCGCATCCTGCACGCCAGCGCGCCCAGCAGCAGCCTGACGGTGGAAATCACCGAAGGCGTGCTGGTGAGCGACGCCGAACAGGTCTCGCGCTGCCTCGGGGCGCTGCGCGGCGCCGGCGCCAAGGTCTCGATCGACGACTTCGGCACCGGCTTTTCCTCGCTGGCCTACCTGAAGCATTTCGACGTCGACTACCTGAAGATCGATAAATCCTTCATCAAGCACCTGGCCGAGGACGGCAGCGACAAGGCCCTGACCGAAGCCATCATCGGCCTCGCGCACCGGCTCGGCATCGAGGTGATCGCCGAGGGCGTCGAGCACGGCGCCCAGCGCGACATCCTGGCCGCCTTCGGCTGCGACTTCATCCAGGGCTGGTATTACTCGAAGGCGCTGTCGCGCGACGCCTTCGAGGACTACATCGAACGGCAGTTGGCGTTATCATAAGGTCATGAACCCACCCGCCAGCCAATACACGCTCCAACAAAAAGTTTTCCTGTTCCTGCTGACGATCGTCACGATCGGCTTCTTCTGGATCCTGATGCCCTACGCGGGCGCGGTGTTCTGGGGCATCGTGCTGGCAATCCTCTTCATCCCGCTCTACCGCCGGCTGCTGCGGGCGACCAAGCAGAAGCCGAACGTCGCCGCATTGCTCACCCTGGCCTCCATCGTGGTGATGGTGATCATTCCAGTGGCCCTGATCAGCGCCTCGCTGGTACAGCAGGCGGTCACGGTCTACGACATGGTCAAGTCCGGCCACATCGATTTCGGCCGCTACTTCACCCAGATCATCGGCGCGCTGCCGAACTGGATGGTCAGCCTGCTCGAGCGTTTCGACCTCACCAGCATCGCCTCGCTGCAGCAGAAGCTCTCGACCGTCGCGGCCCAGGTCAGCCAGGTCGCGGCCAGGTACGCCATCAATTTCGCCAGCAACACCTTCGACTTCCTGGTCAGCATGACCATCATGCTCTACCTGCTGTTCTTCCTGCTGCGCGACGGCCATTCGCTGGCGGGCCGCATCAAGACCGCGGTGCCGCTGAGCCTCGATTACAAAAAGCGCCTGTTCAGCAACTTCACCACCGTGATCCGCGCCACCGTCAAGGGCAATGTGCTGGTGGCGATAGCCCAGGGCGCGCTGGGCGGCCTGATCTTCTGGATCCTGCACGTGCAGGCGCCGCTGCTGTGGGCGGTGGTGATGGCCTTCCTGTCGCTGTTGCCGGCGGTGGGCGCCGCCATCGTGTGGGCACCGGTGGCGGTCTACTTCCTGGTCACCGGCTCGGTCTGGCAGGGCGTGGTGCTGATCGCCTTCGGCGTGTTCGTGATCGGCCTGGTCGACAACCTGCTGCGCCCGCTACTGGTCGGCAAGGACACCAAGATGCCCGACTATGTGGTGCTGCTGTCGACCATCGGCGGCATGGCTTTGTTTGGATTGAATGGCTTCGTGATCGGGCCAGTGATTGCGGCCTTGTTCATCGCATCCTGGGACTTGTTTGCGTCGGCTGAAGAATTTCACCAGGAGTAAGAGATGAGCGAAAAAGTGAATACGACGGTTGCCGAGCTGGTGTTCGAGCTCGGCAAGGTAACGCGGCGCGCAGCCGAGAATACAAACGGCAAGCTCGATCCGGTCGCGCTGTCGAAGATTGCGAATCAGTTACTGGAAGCGGGGCATGAGAAAGTCGCGAATGACTTGCTGATGGTGTTTGTGGCCGGGTTCGAGGAGGGTGATCCGCCTGAGCGGCGGGTGCATCCGGAAGATCGTTGAGACGAGCATCGACTTCTGCCAGCGATAAAAATCCAACGATCCACAATTGACAACCCATACATGCACATCACGCTGGAACCAGTAACTATCGATAATTTCGAAGTCCTGATGGACATGGAGCTGCCTCCAGAGCAGGCGCGGTTCCTCGCCAGTAATGCCTATTCGATCGCACAGGCACATTACTACGCCGACTGGCGGCCGCGCGCAATTTACTGCGATGGCAGCCCGGCAGGTTTCGCTTTATACGATGTAACTGGCAATGACGAACCGGGACACTACGCAATTTACAGGCTGATGGTGGACTATCCTCGTCAAAACCAGGGAATAGGCCGCCGGGCAATGGAGCTGCTGCTGTCGGAGATCCGGGCGTACGCAGATGCTCGCCGGATCACCATTTGCTATAAACCTGATAATGCCACTGCACGCAGGTTCTACGCGTCGCTGGGTTTCATCGAAACCGATATCGATGAGCTTGGGGAGATGGTAGCGGAGATCTTGCTGGAATAGCTTGCCTGCCTCTGCTCGACCGGGATTTTCTCGACCATGTCTGGCTCCTACGCGATCCAACATCGTTGAGACATATTCCACTAATGCATCAAGAAAAGCAGTGCCATGCGTAAATACCTACGTATAAATACTGATTATAGGCAACACTGTTGTAGTTATGAGACGATCAACTTCTTAACCCCTATACGCAACTGGTACATTCAAGGATTGCAATCTTTCCCGAGGAGCAAGCCTTGAAACCGACCGCGATCCGTCAATCCCTTCTGCTCGCCTTGTACGGCAGCGCCGCGCTTGCCGCCCTGCCTACAAGCGCCGGCGCCCAGACCACCGCACCGGCCGCCGAGGTCGGCAACACCATCCAGAGCGTGAACATCGTCGGCTCGCGCCGCGTCGGCAACACCTCGGCCACCGACACCCCGGTCCCGGTCGACTATATCCCGCTGACCAAGGCGGCCGAGCAAGGCGGTCAGTTCGACCTGGCGCAGACCCTGGCGAATATCTCGCCCTCGTTCAACTCGACCCGCCAGACCGGTGCCGATGGCGCCGACCTGGTCGACTCGGCCGCCCTGCGCGGCCTGGGCTCGGACCAGACCCTGGTGCTGGTGAACGGCAAGCGCCGCCACACGACCGCGCTGGTGAATCTGTTCGGCGCGCGCAACCGCGGTAACACCGGCACGGACATGAACGCGCTGCCGCTCCTCGCCATCAAGGACGTCCAGGTGCTGCGCGACGGCGCCGCCGCGCAATACGGCTCCGATGCCATCGCTGGCGTGATCAACGTCGAACTCAAGAAGAGCCTGGGCTGCGAATCGATCGCCGGCTTCGGCGAGTACTCGAAGCACGACGGCAAGAACTGGATCGCCTCGGCCTACTGCGGCGTGGCGGTCGCCGATGGCGTGCTCGGCATCACCGGCGAATATTACGACCGCGGCCGCTCCAACCGTGCCGAGCCGGACAATCCGCGCATCATCGGCGACACCAAGACCAAGAACAAGACCGTCTACGCGAACGGCGAATTTCCAGTGGGACCGGGCAAGCTCTACCTGACGGCCGGCGCCCAGACCCGCGACGCTTCCTCGGCCGCCTGGGCCCGCGGCGGCATCGGTTCGGACGACATCCCCTCGCGCAACTCGGCCGCCATGTACCCGGAGGGCTTCGTGCCCTTCATCAACGGCGACATCGACGACCGCTTCGGCATCCTCGGCTACCGCACCCGCTTCGGCGAATGGGCCGGCGACTTCTCGCAGACCTACGGCTACAACCGCATGCGCTACACCATCGCGCACACGCTGAACGCCTCGATCGCCAACCTCGACCTGGCCAATGGCGGCCGCGGCATCAGCCCCTCGCAATTCGACGCCGGCGGCTTCGCCTTCCGCCAGCTCACCACCAACGCCGATTTCAGCCGCTACTACGGCGACATCCTCGGCGGCCTGAACGCGGCCTTCGGATTCGAGTACCGCGCCGAGAACTACAAGATCTTCGCCGGCGAACCGGGTTCCTACATCGACGCCGACGGCGTGGGCATCGGCGGCAATGCCGGCAGCCAGGGCTTCCCGGGCTTCCAGCCGGGCGATGCGGCCGACCGCAACCGCCACAGCAGCGCCGCCTACCTCGACTTCGAGGCCGACCTGAACGCGCGCACCAAGCTGCAGGCCGCCCTGCGCCACGAGCGCTATTCGGACTTCGGCTCGACCACCACCGGCAAGCTGGCCGGCTCGTTCAAGGCCACCGATGACGTGCTGCTGCGGGCCTCGGCCAGCACCGGCTTCCGCGCGCCCTCGCTGCAGCAGGTCTACTTCTCCTCGACCTTCACCGACTTCATCAGCGGCGTGCCGATGGACGTGGTGCTGGCGCCGAACGGCGGCAAGGTCGCCAACGCGGCCGGCATCCCGCAGCTGAAGGAAGAGAAGTCGAAGAGCTACACCCTGGGCATGACCTGGACCCCGTCCAGGACCGTGTCGGTGACCGCCGACCTGTACCACATCGACATCGACGGCCGCATCGTGCTGTCGGGCCGCTTCGACGCCGACAACTACCCGGCCCTCGGCGCCACCCTGCAGACGCTGGGCGTGGGCCAGGCGCAGTTCTTCGTGAACTCGGTCGACACCCGCACCCAGGGCCTGGACCTGACCGCCTCGCACCGCATGGACATCGGCGGCGGCAAGCTCGCCACTTACCTGGCGATGAACTTCAGCCGCACCCAGGTCACGGGCGTGCACGCACCGAGCGCGCTGGCCGGCTTCGAGGACGTGCTGCTGTCCGAACGCGAGCGCCTGTTCATCGAACAGGGCGGCCCGCGCCGCAAGGCCACGCTGGACTTCGACTACACCAAGGGCAAGCTGGAAACCGACTTCCGCATCGTGCACTACGGCCCGCAGACCCTGGGCACCTTCTCGGGTCCGCCGGTGCCGAACCAGCACTACGAAGCCAAGACCTCGGCCGACCTGTCCTTCACCTGGTCGTTCACCGACAAGACCAAGCTGACCGTGGGCGGCACGAACATCTTCAACGTGCATCCGACGGCGCAGAATCCGGACGAGACCGATAACGGCTTCAAGTATGAAAGCGTGCAGTTCGGCCTGAATGGCGCGGCTTATTTTGCGCGCGTGTCGCACAGGTTCTAAGCGCCCCACCTACCGCCCCCGCGCCCGCGGGGGCGGCGTTCTACCGGAACTGGTCCTTATCCGAGTTGTGTTAAGTTAGTGACCGATGACGCGGCCGATTGCCTCGATCATGCGATGTCATTCATAACGGCAATGCACAGCATGGACCCTTTACCGTTATTGTCCCTGGTCGTACCGTTCTATAACGAAGAGGAAATGATCGGCCAATTCTTTGACCGCGTCATTCCCACACTCGAAGCCATTCCCGGCATCCGCTTCGAAATCGTGTGCGTCAACGACGGCAGCCGCGACCGCACGCTGCAGCAGCTGATCTTCGCTTCGCGCCAGGATGGCCGGGTGCGCGTGATCGACCTGACGCGCAATTTCGGCAAGGAAGCCGCCCTCACGGCCGCCATCAACGAAGCCCGCGGCGACCTGATCGTGCCCTTCGATGCCGACCTGCAGGATCCGCCGCACGTGATCGGCAAACTCGTCGACAAGTGGCGCGAAGGCTACGATGTCGTGCTGGCCAAGCGCGTCGACCGCGAAGCCGATTCCCTGCTCAAGAAGTGGACCGCAGTGTCCTTCTACCACTTCCATAACGATGTCTCCGACGTCAAGATTCCGGAAAACGTCGGCGACTTCCGCCTGTTCACCCGCGAAGTCTGCGATGCCCTGAAGGCCCTGCCGGAGTCCTGCCGCTTCATGAAAGGCCTGTTCGCCTGGGTCGGCTACCGCACTGCCGTGGTCGAGTACGTGCGCGAGGCGCGCGCGGCCGGCAAGACGCATTTCTCCGGCTGGAAGCTGTGGAACTTCGCGCTGGAAGGCATCACCAGCTTCAGCACGCTGCCGCTGCGCATCTGGACTTATCTCGGGCTGTCGGTGGCCCTGCTGGCCCTGAGCCGCGCCATCTACCTGGCTGGCCGCACCCTCATCTATGGCGTCGACGTGCCGGGCTATGCCTCGCTGGCCACCGCCATCCTGCTGCTGGGCGGCATCCAGCTGATCGGCATCGGCGTGCTGGGCGAATACATCGGCCGCATCTACCTCGAATCGAAGGGCCGCCCGATCTACCTGGTGCGCCAGCGCTTCGAAGGGGCGGCGCCGCATGTCTGACGGAATCGTTACCCGCCAGGGCGTATCCAGCCGCGCCACCCGCATCATGCTGGGCCGCTTCCTCGTCTATGCGATGGTCGGCGCTGCCGGCACCGCAGGGCACTACGCCTTCCTGATCACGGCCGTGTCGATGGGGATGATGGGGCCGGTGCCGGCGTCCGTGCTGGGCGCCATCGTCGGCGCCATCATCAACTTCGTGCTGAATACCCTGGTCACCTTCCGCGGCCGCCTGACACTGGGCACCGCCGGGCGCTTCTTCGCCACGGCGGCGCTGGCGGCGGCGGCCAACGGGCTCCTGATGTCGGCCCTGCTGGCTTCCTTCCGCATCGATTACCGCCTGGCCCAGCTGCTGGTCACGGCGGTCCTGCTGTGCATCACCTTCGGCGTCAATTCGGCATGGACCTACCGCGCGACGAAGCCGCGCTGACGCCGGCCAGCGATGCGCCGCTGGCCCCCTCGCGCTTCATGCTGCTGTGCGGCCTGCTCGGCGTGCTGGCACTGCTGCTGCGCCTGCCGACGCTGTCCAGCCGCTCGCTGTGGCTGGACGAAACCTACAGCGCCTGGTTTTCAAACGTACCGCTGCATGCGCTATGGACCGAGGTGCCGCTGTACGAAACCCACCCGCCCTTCTATTACACGCTGCTGAAAGGCTGGCGTGCGCTGTTCGGCAGCAGCGAGGCCGGACTGCGCAGCCTGTGCGTGCTGGCCAGCGTGTTGAACGTGGTCCTGATGCCGGTATGCGCGCGCTGGGCGCGACTGGGCGCACGGGCCGAACGCGTCGGCCTGCTTGCCGGCCTGCTGCTGGCCGTGAACGCGAACAATATCCTGTTCGCCCAGCAGGCGCGCCCCTACGCCATCCATGCGCTGGCCGGGATGCTGGCGGTGTTCTTTGCCGGGATGCTGGTGCGCGAGTTGAGCGGCGTGCATGTGCCCGGCGCGAGGCCACGCCTGTGGACCTGGGCCGCCGGCCTGGCGCTCAGCGCCGCCTCGATGCTGTGGCTGCACAACACCGGCGTGTTCGCGGCCTTCGCGATCTGGACCGGCATGACGGCCGGCCTGCTGTTCGCCGCGCCGGGTCCGCGCCGGCGCCAGGCGTTGGCGGTGGCCGTCGCCGGCCTCGGCGCGCTGCTGCTGTGGTTGCCCTTCCTGCCCATGCTGATGCGCCAGAGCGCGGCCATGGCCAAGCTTGCCTACTGGATCCGATTCAGTCCGGCCTCCATGAAAAGTGCCTGGACCGTGATGGCCGGCAGCCAGCACCTGCACTACCCGATCCTGGCGCTGGTGCTGCTGGCCTTTATCTGGCTCTGGAGACGCGCGCGGCCGCAGGTCTGGCTGCTGGCCTGCACCATGCTGCTGCCCATCCTGGCGATGGCCGCCTACAGCCTGCTGGTCAAGCCGGTGTTCCTGTCACGCCTGTTCGAGTGGCTGGCGCCGCTGACCATGGCGCTGGCGGCGCTGGGCATCGCCGCGCTGCCCCGCTCCTGGCGCTTGCCGGCGCTGGCCCTGGTGCTGGCGCTGTCGAGCTGGGACGTCGTGGGTTTCTACCGCTCGCACACCGAGAACTGGCGCGAGATGCTGGTCCAGCTGAAGCACGATGCGCAGCCGGGCGACCTGGTGCTGGCCTTCCCGAACGAGATCCAGATGCCGGTGAGCTATTACATGAAGGATGGGCCGGCCGTGACCTATCTCCCCGGCCCCTTCCCGGCGCTGGGCCTGGCGCGCGTCTATACCGGCAATGCCGGCGCGCCGAACATCGCGCCGGACGATGCGGCGCGCCTGCGCGCACTGGTGGCCGGCCGGCGCCGGGTCTGGCTGATCGAGCGGCGCGCGGACCTCTACGACCCGACCGGCATCGTGACCAAGGAACTGGAGGCCTGCTGCCGGCTGCTGCGCAGGCTTGATGGCATTGGCGCCAACGTCTCGCTGTACGAGAAACGCTAAGAGCGCGCTCTACAGCGCCTGACGCTGCCGCAACGCTTCCAGATCCTGCGCGAGCTTCGCATCGCGGCCGTAGATATCCGCGGCAAAGCGCGCGCTGCCGTCGCTGTCGACGGCGGCGGTAGCGTAGAAGATCACGACCGGAATCGGACGGGCCAGGTCGACGTGTTTGGTCGGTCCCGGCTGCAGCGCCAGCTGGATGGCGTCGGCGTTCCACTTCTGCTGCCCGCCGAGCACGTACTGGGCCAGGGCCGCCGGATGCTCGACCCGGATGCAGCCGTGCGACAGGTCGCGCCGGCTGCGTTCGAAGGCCTCGCGCGCCGGGGTCGAATGCAGGTAGATGTCCATCGGGTTCGGCATCGCGAACTTGATCGCGCCCAGCGAATTCTTCGGGCCCGGACGCTGGCGCAGGCGTGCCCGGCCCGCCCGCAAATCGGCCACGCTGGCGTTGGCCGGCACCGTCTCCATGTCGTTCTGCGCCAGGTAGGCCGGGTTGCGCGCCATCTTCGGCAGGATCTCCTTTTCGAGGATGCTGCGCGGGACGTTCCAGTAGGGGTTGAACTCGAGGTAGCGCATCTGGCCGACGAACAGCGGCGTCTCGGTCTTGAGCGCGGTGCCGACCACGACCCGCATTTCGATCGGCGCATCGGCACTGGCCGCATCGGCGCGGCCATTCTGCATCGCCCACAGGCGGTAAGCCGGCAGGTTGACCACGATCAGCGGACCGGGGCCGAATTCCGGCAGCCAGCGCAGGCGTTCCAGGGTCAGTTCGAGCTGGCGCACGCGCCGGCCAAGCGGCACATTCAGCGCGGCGATGGTGCCACGGCCCAGCACGCCATCCTCGTCGATCCCGTGGCGGGCCTGGAAGCGCTGCACGCCTTCCTGCATCTGCTCGCTGTAGACGCCTTCCGGCGGTGGCGGCGTATCGGCCGGCAGATCGCCCAGCAGCACCAGGCGCTGGAACAGCGCCGCCGCATCCGGATAGGCGGCGCCGGGCCGGACCTTGGCGGCCGGCACCGCCAGCGCCGGGTACGGCTGCCTGGCCAGTTCGCGGTAAGCGGCGAGTGCCGCCTTGACCTGCCCGTACTGCGCGAACTGCGGCTCGGCCGCCTTCACCGCGGCCTGCAGCTTGCCGCCGGCGAGCCCGGCGCGCAGGCGCTCGACCGGATCGTACTGGCGCAGGCGCGCATCCGGCAGGCGCGTATGGTATTCGGAGCGCACGCGGCCGACACGCAGGTCGGCAAGGTAATGCAGCATCGCCGAGGTCAGCGCGACGTCGAAGCGGGCGTCGGGCGCGCCGGCGCGCAACTGGCGCTGCAAGTCTTCGGCACCGTAGTCGCGCGGGTCCAGGCCTTGCACCCTGGCCTGGCGCAGCACCCACAGGGCGGCCGCGGCGGTCGACGGATTCCAGGCCGGCGCATACTTGCGCGGCGCGTAGAAGCGCTCGAGCCAGCCGCGTTCGTCATAGGGCCCGGCCGGCTTCGCGTGCGACTGCGAGGCCTGCACGGCCAGGAGCCGGATGGTGGCGGGGACGGGCTGGGCGAAGGTGGGATAGGGAGCGAGCGCCACCGTTGCACAGAATGCAAGTGCGGCGCCGATTTTCAGGCTGAGCTTCATTGATGCTTTCCAACTGTGGCAACCGTGCGTTACCGATCAGCATCATACCTGCAGGCTCCTGTGGCGCCCAATCGTGCGCCGATTTCTTTCTTTTCAAAATGCAACAGCGCTTGCACCCGGCGGGAAACGGTGCGGTTCCACGGCCTTTCCCACCCGCGAATGCCTAGCCGGCGCTACGCCACCAGGCCGGCACGGACTGCGGCCAGTCCAGCGCCCAGGCCTGCCCCATCTGCGGCGTCGCCAGCGGCACGCCGGCACCGGCGGCCAGCGCCTGGATGCGGTCCAGCGGCTCGTGCCACGGATGGAAGGCGAGATCGAAGGTGCCGTTATGGATGGGCAGCAGCCAGCGTCCATTCAGGTCGAGGTGGGCCTGCAGGGTCTGCTCTGGCTGCATGTGGACATCGGCCCATTGATGATCGTAGCCGCCGGTTTCGAGCATCGTCACGTCGAAGGGCCCGTAACGCTCGCCGATGGCCTTGAAACCGGCGTGGTAACCGGTGTCGCCGCTGAAGAACAGACGCAAACTCCCGGTCATGATGACCCAGGACACCCACAGCGTGCGGTCGCCGTCGCGCAGACTGCGGCCCGAAAAATGCTGGGCCGGCACCGCAGCCAGGCGCACGCCGCCTGCCTGCGTCTCCTGCCACCAGTCGAGCTGACGGATTTTGGCGGCATCGATGCCCCAGCCGACCAGGCGCTCACCCACGCCCAGCGGCGCGACGATCAAGCCGGCCCGTGGCGCCAGCGCGAGGATGCTGTCGCGGTCGAGGTGGTCGTAATGGTCGTGCGAGAGGATGATGCCGTGCAGCGGCGGCAGTGCATCGAGGCCCAGCGGCGGCGCATGGAAGCGCTTCGGACCGGCAAAGCTGAACGGCGAGGCGCGCTCCGCGAACACTGGGTCGGTCAGCCACCAGCCGCCGTCCAGCTTCATCAAGAGGGTCGAATGGCCGAGGCGGAATAAGGTGGCCTCGGGCGCCCGCGCCAGCGTGGCGGCATCCAGCGGGCGCACCGGAATCGGCCGGTGAGGCACCGTCGATGGCGGCTTGGCGGTGAACATGCGCCAGACCAGGCCCAGGGTCTTGCGCAGGCCCATCGCCTGGCGCGGCACGACGTTGCGGAAGGCGCCATCGGGGCGGCGCAGCGAACCTGGCGCGGAAAGATCGTTCATGCCGGGAAGCGCACCGTCGCCGCCAGCCCGCCCAGGCGCGCCGATTCGCCCAGCGACAGCACGGCGCCATGGCGCTCGGCGATCGCCTTGATGATGGCCAGGCCCAGGCCGCTGCCGGCCGCCTCGCTGCCCGGCACGCGGTAGAAGCGGTCGAACACGCGCTCGCGTTCCTCCGCCGGGATGCCCGGACCGCTGTCCTCGACCGTGACCTGCATGCCGCCCTGCTCCGCCGTCACCGACACGTCGACCGTGCCGCCGGCCGGGGTGTACTTGATCGCGTTGTCGACCAGGTTGCGCAGCAGGATCATCAGCGCTTCCGGCTGGCCTTCGACCTGGCCGCTGTCGGCGCGCTGCAGGCCAAGGTCGATCTGCTTGTTCTGCGCCACGCCGATCAGGTCGGCCACCGCGCGCTTGGCCAGGCCGGCCAGCTCCAGCGGCTGGTGCGGGGCGGCGCTGGCTTCCTGGCGCGCCAGCACCAGCAGTTGCTCGACCAGACGGGTCGCGCGTTCGATGCCGGCCGACAGGCGCGCGATCGCGGTCTTGCGCGCTTCGGCGCCATCGGGGCGCTGGTCGCTGCGCTCCAGGCTCTGCACCTGCAGCTTGAGCGCGGCCAGCGGCGTGCGCAGTTCGTGCGCGGCATCGGCCACGAACGTCTGCTGGGTGTCGAAGGCCTGGCGCACACGGCCAAACAGCAAATTCAATTCCTGCACCAACGGCCGCACCTCGTCCGGCAAGCCGGCGTCCGACACCGGCGACAGGTCATCCGCCTGGCGCGAGGCCAATTGCTTCCGCACGCGCGCCACCGGCTCCAGCGAGCCGCTGACCACCCACCACACGACCAGCATCAGGATCGGCATCATCACCGCGATCGGCCCCAGCGTGCGCAGGGCCAGGTTGCTGGCCATGCTCTTGCGCACGGCCAGGTCTTGCGCCACCTGCACGGTCTGGGAACTGGTCTGGATCGAGAAGATGCGATAGGTGGTGCCATTGGCGCGCACGTTCGAGAAGCCAAGCACCGCGCGCTGCGGCAGGCGCGCATGCGAAGCGCTGCGGAACACTTGCACGCCGTCCGGCGACCACACCTGCACCACCAGGTCGTCGTTGCCGGTCAGCGGCGCCTCGACACCGCCGGCTTCCTCGCTGTTGGCCAGCGGGACGCGCGAACGCAGCGACAGCGCCATCTGCTGCATGTGGTAATCGAAGATCTGGTCGGCGTCCTGCAACGCGGTGCGGTAGGCGATCGAGGCCTGGGCCACCGCGGCGATGGTGATGGCGGCCAGCAGGTACCACAGCAGGCGGCCGCGCAGGGAGTGAGCGAGTCGGGTCTTTGCTCTCTTGGGACTCATACCTTCGGCACCATGTAACCGACGCCGCGCACGTTTTGAATCAGGTCGCTGCCGAGCTTTTTGCGCAAGCCGTGGATGTAGACTTCCACCGCATTGCTGCTGACTTCATCGCGCCAGCTGTACAGCTTTTCTTCCAACTGCGCCCGCGACAGCACCGCGCCCGGACGCGCGACCAGCGCTTCCAGCACCGCCCATTCGCGCGCCGACAGCACCACCGGCTGGCCGTCGACCAGGGTTTCGCGCGTGGCCGGATTGATGGAAATGTTCTTGTATTCGAAGACCGGTTCGGCGCGCCCGGCGGCACGCCGCAGCAGCGCACGGATGCGCGCCAGCAGTTCGTCGAGATCGTAGGGTTTGAGGACGTAGTCGTCGGCGCCGGCATCCAGCCCGGCGATGCGCTGGGCCACGGAATCGCGCGCGGTGGCGACCAGTACCGGGGTGCGGTCCTTGCGGCCGCGCATGGTGCGGAGCACTTCGAGCCCGTCCTTGCGCGGCAGGCCCAGGTCGAGCAGCACCAGATCGTAGTTCTGGTTCTGCATCAGGGCCGTGTCGGCCATCTCGCCATCCTTGACCCAATCGACGGCGTAGTGCTCGGCCCTGAGCAGGTCGAGCACCACTTCGCCGATCATCGTATCGTCTTCCACCAGCAACAGCCGCATCAAATCCCCCGATTCTCAGAAAACCATGCGGATAGAAGAATCTTTCGAGCCTTCAGTGTACTAAGAAGACCTTAAAGCCTCCTTAAAGCATCCCACCAAACTCAAGGGACCTCGGAAAACCGTCGCGAGCGGCCGCAGGTTTGGCCGAGAAGCGCAGCTGTACTTGGGTACAGCGAGCATCGCAGGCCGAACCTGCAACGCGCAGCAGGTTTGCCGAGTGTCCCATCACCCAATCCGCACGGGGATGAATATTTTGTCATCTCCACGCTGGATCAGCAAGGCAACCGACTTGCTGGACTTGCCGACCACGTCGCGCACCTGCTCGACGCTGTTGACCGGCTTGCCGTTCACCGACAGCAGCACGTCGCCCGGCTGGATGCCGGCCACCTGTGCCGGACCGCCGGCGTCCTCGACCAGCAGGCCGCTGGCAATGCCGGACTGGCGGCGCTCCATCGGGTCCAGCGGACGCAGGGACAGACCCAGCTTGGCGCCTTTGTCGAGTCCGGCCAGGCTGTCACGATTGGCGCGTTCCGGCTTGTCGTTGGCGTTTGCCAGGGTCGCGTTTACCTGGATGATCTTGCCGTCGCGCCAGACGTCGAGCGCCACGCGGTCGCCCGGCTTGGCGATCGAGACGATGGCGCTCAGGTCGCCGCCAGAGACGATCGGCTGGCCATTGACCTTGCGGATCACGTCGCCCGACTTGAGCCCGGCCTTCTCGGCCGCGCTGCCGCGCTCGACACTACGGACCAGCGCGCCATCCGGCGAGTCCAGCTTGAACGAGTCGGCAAAGTCCTGGCCAACGTCCTGCAGGCCGATGCCTAGCTTGGCGTGCTGCACCTTGCCGGTGGCGACGATCTGGTCCTTGATGCGGACCGCGACGTCGATCGGGATCGCGAACGACAGGCCCTGGTAGCCGCCGGTCTGGCTGTAGATCTGCGAGTTGATGCCGACCACCTCGCCGCGCGTGTTGAACAGCGGACCGCCCGAGTTACCCGGGTTGACCGCGACGTCGGTCTGGATGAACTGCACGCCGTTGGTATCGATGTTGCGGCCTTTCGCGCTCACCACACCGGCGGTCACGCTGCTTTCCAGGCCATAGGGCGAACCGATCGCCAGCACCCATTCGCCGACCTGCAGGCTGCGGCTGTTACCGACCGGGACGGTCGGCAGGTTCTTGGCGTCGACCTTCAGGACGGCGACGTCGGTCTTCGGGTCCGAGCCCAGGACTTTTGCGCGGTATTCGCGGCGGTCCTGCAGCTTGACCGTGACTTCATCGGCGTCGCGCACCACGTGCGCGTTGGTAAGGATGACGCCGTCCGGGCTCACTATGAAGCCCGATCCGGCGCCGATAACGACTTCCCGTCCGCCTCCGTTGCCGCGCGGTTGCTGCGGCTGGAAGCGGCGGAAAAATTCAAAGAAAGGATCGTCCTCGTCGAACTGCGGCATCTGGCGCTGGGCCACCTTGGTGCTGCCGATGACGCGCACGTTCACCACGGCCGGGCCGTTGTGCGAGACGATCCTGGTAAAGTCGGGCAAGCCCGTGGCTGCCGGATTGCCTGCCACCGGCGCCGCTGCTGCCGGCACCGGAACGGCCGGCGCGGCTGCTTGCGCTGCCACTGCCGCGGCTTCGGCGGCGGCAGTGGCGTTGTTGTGATTGACTGCGACTGCGCCAACCGCTCCGCCAATGACACCGGCCGCGCACAGGGCCAGGGTGAGACGCTTTGCAGACATGGCAGTTTCGTTTTGCATGTACGTACTCCTAGATTGGGAAAAGTGGTTTTTGGAGACTGCTTTTTTGATGTAACTAGTTTCTCGCAACTACCTTAAATCACTCTTAAGGTCGAGCTTTGCATGGGGCGGTATGGCCGTCACATTTATCGATTCTGATGAAACACGCTAAACAGGGCCAAAATTATTGTTTTCACTGTCAATTTCATCATATATGTTGGTTTATTGAAACATTATGGTGAGAATTCGTGTATATTGATGAATAACCACTTTTGCAGTGTGGTTGCGCAGTAGACACCGCACTCCCCCCTTTCGAATCAAAGACATGAAAATCAACAATGTACGGATCGGCGTCCGGCTTGGGGCCGGTTTTGGCGCAGTTTTATTTCTTCTCGTGCTCATCGGTGCCTTCAGCCTTTCGCGGCTGGCGCAGATGCAGGAACGTATCAACAGCATTACGCAGGTCAACAACGTCGAAACCAGGCTCGCGGCAAGCATGAAGGACAGCGTCATGGACCGCATGGTCGGCTTGCGGAACGTCGTGCTGCTGACCGATGAAGCGGAGGTGCGCGACCAGAGCGAGCGGGTCCGCGCCGGCGCCGAGCGCTACGCGAGCGATGCGGGCAAGCTGCGTGCCCTGTTCGCATCGGACATCGGCACCCGCCGGGAAGAAAAGGCGCTGTTCGACAAGGCCGCCGGCCACGCGCAGGAAGCCAGCCCAATCATCGCCAGGGCGCTCGAACTCGGCCAGGCGAACCAGATTCCGGAGGCGACCGCCGTCCTGATCCGGGAACTGCGGCCGGTACAGCGGAAATGGGTAGCTACCCTCGACGAGCTGGCCGATTTCGAAGAAAAGCTGAGCGTACGGAGCGCTGAAGAAGCCGAACACGCCTACGCCGCTGCCCGCGCGCTGGTCATCGCACTGGGCATCGCCGCCATCGCGATCGGTGCCGGCGTGGCATGGTTCATCACGCGCGGCATCACCGCGCCGATCGCCGAAGCGGTGCAGTACGCGCAGGCAATCGCCGCCGGCGACCTGCGCAACCAGATCCGCAGCGAGCGCGGCGACGAGGCCGGCCAACTGCTGCGCGCACTCGGTCACATGAATGACAGCCTGCTGCGCATCGTGGCAGGCGTGCGCACCGGCACCGAAACGATGGCCAGCGCCTCGGGCCAGATCGCCGCCGGCAACCTCGACCTGTCTTCGCGTACCGAAGAACAGGCCGGCTCGCTGGAGGAAACCGCGTCGTCGATGGAAGAACTGACCTCGACCGTCAGGCAGAACGCGGAGAATGCCCGCCAGGCGAATGTGCTCGCCGCCTCTGCGGCGGCGGTGGCCGGCAAGGGCGGCCAGGTGACAGCCGAAGTGACCGCGACGATGGCAGACATCAACGCCTCGGCCAGGAAGATCACGGACATCATCGGCGTCATCGACGGCATCGCCTTCCAGACCAATATCCTGGCCCTGAATGCGGCCGTGGAAGCGGCACGCGCCGGCGAGCAGGGACGCGGCTTTGCCGTGGTCGCCTCGGAGGTGCGTAACCTGGCGCAACGCAGCGCCACCGCGGCCAAGGAGATCAAGGAACTGATCGTCGACTCGGTCGGCAAGGTCGATGCCGGCACCAGACTGGTCAACATGGCGGGCACCACGATGCAAGAGGTGGTCGACAGCGTCAAGCGGGTCTCCGACATCATCGCCGAGATCTCGGCTGCGGGCCAGGAGCAGAGCGCCGGTATCGAGCAGGTCAACATGGCGGTCACGCAGATGGACCAGGTGACGCAGGAAAATGCGGCGCTGGTGGAAGAAGCGGCGGCGGCGGCCCAGTCGCTGGAAGAGCAGGCTGGCATGCTGGTCGAACTGGTTAGCGTGTTCAAGGTCGACGCGGCGGAGAGCGTGCCGGCGCTGGCGGCGCCAGGGCTGCGCCGCCTGGGCGCGCCGGCCTGAGACGGGCCGGAATTCTCCGGCGTATGGATGTGAAAAGAGGCGCTCCTGGCGCCTCTTTTTCATTCGTGGGCACGGCGTGCCCACCCTACATTTACATCTACCGTATTACGCGGCTTGCTGTTGCGGCTGCTCCAGCACTTGCACGTTGTCGGTGTTGCCGTTGGCGTCAGCGATCGCGATCTTGCGCGGCTTCAGGGCCTCGGGCACTTCGCGCACCAGTTCGATGGTCAGGATGCCGTTGTCGAAGCCGGCGCTGACGACCTTCACGTGGTTGGCCAGCTGGAAGCGCTGCTCGAAATCGCGCTGGGCGATACCGCGGTGCAGATAGTGGCGCTGGACCTCATCCTTCTGCTTGCGGCCGGTGACGTGCAGGGTATCGCGTTCGGAGACGATCTCGATCTCGTTGCGGCTGAAGCCGGCGAGCGCCATCACGATGCGGTATTTGTCTTCGCTCACCAGTTCGACGTTGTACGGCGGGTAGCTCGGCGCTGCTTCGGCGCGCTGCTCGAGCATATTCACCAGACGGTCGAAGCCGATGGCGGAACGATACAGGGGAGTCAGGTCAAAAGTACGCATGATTAAAATATCCTTTTAAGGTTAAGCGATAAGTTTCCGGACCTCATCGTGAGCATCCGTTGGGACCAATCTAATGCCCTCCCCGGTCGTTTTCAAGGCATACGAAATATCGTTTTTAAGCATATTTTTCAAATTTTATTTGCATCGATTCTACAAGGCATCTTCGCTACATCAGCAGTGCTACACTCGGCCATTTGTTGCAATTTTGATTCACCACCGACCGCTTTCTCTGCCATGACCGCACATCTCTCGCATCGCCGTTTCAAGACGCTGGCCACCCGTTCCGCCACCGCCGTTGCCCTCGCACTGACGCTGGCCTTCCCTGCCCGCGCCGACGTGCCGGCCCCCGTCGCCCCGTCCTATCCCGGCACCATCGTCCTGAACGTCGATGCGACCAACCTGTCGCAGCAGATCTTCCAGATGCGCATGAGCATCCCGGTCAAGCCGGGCCCGCTGACCCTGCTGTATCCGCAGTGGCTGCCGGCCAACCACGGCCCGAACGGCCCGATCACCCAGCTGGCCGGCCTGAAGTTCAAGGCCAACGGCAAGCCGGTCGAATGGACCCGCGATCCGGTGCAGGTGTTCGCCTTCCACCTCAACGTGCCGGAAGGCGCGACCATGCTCGAAGCCGAGTACCAGTACCTGTCGCCGCTCGATACCTCGCAGGGCCGCATCACCATGACCGACGAGATCCTCGGCGTGCAGTGGGTGTCGATGACGCTGTACCCGGCCGGCTACGTGGCGCGCGGCATCACGGTGCAGCCGAACCTGAAGCTGCCTAAAGGCTGGCAGTACGCCACCGCGCTGGAGACCGACAACCGCCAGGGCGACGAAGTGCGCTTCAAGCCGCACGACCTGGAAACCCTGATCGACTCGCCGCTGTTCGCCGGCCACTACTACAAGCAGTTCGACCTCGACCCGGGCGCCAAGGTGCCGGTGCGCCTGAACGTCTTCGCCGACACGCCGGAGAGCCTGGAAGCCAAGCCGGAGCAGATCGAGGCCCACCGCAAGCTGGTCAAGCAGGCCTACAAGCTGTTCAACTCGCACCACTACAACCATTACGACTTCCTGCTCGCGCTGTCCGACGAATTCGGCGGCATCGGCCGCGAACACCACCAGTCCAGCGAGAACGGCGTCAAGCCGGGCTACTTCACGGACTGGGCCAAGGGCGAAGCCGGGCGCGACCTGCTGCCGCACGAGTACACCCACTCGTGGGACGGCAAATTCCGCCGTCCGGCCGGCCAGAACGTCCCGAACTTCAACACCCCGCTGCAGAACGAACTGCTGTGGGTGTACGAAGGCCAGACCCAGTACTGGGGCAGCGTGCTGGGCGCGCGTTCCGGCCTGGTCTCGATGGCGGGCGCACGCGATGCGCTGGCCGCCACCGCGGCGCGCTACGACAGCGTTGCCGGCCGCAGCTGGCGCGCGATGCAGGACACGGTCAACGACCCGATCATGAACGCGCGCCGCCCGCTCGGCTGGGCCAACTGGCAACGCAGCGAAGACTACTACTCGGAAGGCCAGCTGATCTGGCTGGACGTCGATACGCTGATCCGCGAAAAGACCGGCGACAAGAAATCGCTGGACGACTTCGCCAAGGCCTTCTACAGCGTCAACGACGGCAGCTTCGTGCCGGCCTTCTACACCTTCGAGGACGTGGTCGCGACCCTGAGCAAGGTGGTGCCGCACGACTGGGCCACCTTCCTGCGCTCGCGCGTCGACGGCCACGGTCCGGGGGCGCCGCTGGATGGCCTGGCGCGCGCCGGCTGGAAGCTGGTCTACACCGACACCCCGACCGATTACATCAAGGGCGCGGACGACCGCAACAAGGTCGCCGACCTGAGCTACTCGGTGGGCTTCACGGTCAGCGCCGAGGGCAACATTCGCAACATCATCTGGGACGGCCCGGGCTTCCGCGCCGGCCTGGCCGCCAACAGCAGCATCGTCGCCGTCAACAACCGCGTGTTCAAGCCGGACGTGCTGAAGGCCGCGATCAAGGCCGCCAAGGACGGCAAGGAGCCGATCCAGCTGCTGGTCAAGAAGGGCAACGTGCTGCGCACGATCGCGCTCGACTACCACGGCGGCCTGCGCTACCCGCGCCTGGAGCGCATCCCGGGCACCAAGGACCGCCTGGAGGGGATCTATTCCGCATTGAAGTGAACGTGGGCCGGAGACAGGAGACAGACATGGACATGATGCCGATTCTGCCGGAAACCGAGGTCGAAGCGACGGCCGCCCTGCACCTGGGGCGCTTGCTGTTCGTGTTCGGCCGGATGGACCTGAACCTGGGCCAGGCCATGCTCAAGGCCTGTGCCGCGGAAGACGTCGCGCGCGAGATCGTCCGGATCGAGCGCCTGTCCTTCGAGGACAAGCTGCGCGAGTACGAAGCCCTGGTGCTGGCGCGCAGCGCGGACGATGCGCAGCTGCTGGCGCGCTGGCAGCGCTGGTTCGCGGCAGCGCACGCGCTGCACCGGCTGCGCAGCGCCTTCGCGCACGGGCGCTGGGGCTTTCAGAACGCGCAGCAGCAGGTCGTCCATGTCTCCACCCTGCCCGGCAGCCCGAACCAGGACGAGGTGCGCTACACCCTCACCGGGTTCGCGGCGCGGGTTGCCGAAGTCGAGGATATCGCCGAGGAGTTTTTTGCCCTGACGCGGCCGGTGCGCTGAGGCAGGCGGCGGCAACTAGGCTTGCATGATGGCCGCCAGTTCGGCGGCGATCTGCTGCGCCAGCAGGTGGATGTGGTAGCCATCGACGAAGCCGTGGTGGGCCTGCACCGAGAACGGCAGCTGCAGGCCGCCATCGGGGCCGGCGCGGAATCTGCCCCAGGCCAGGGATGGAATGTCCGGCGTGGCCAGCGATGCCATCGGATGCTGGATCGAGGTGAAGTCCAGCCAGGGCATGCAGGTCACGAACACCTGGTCCTTGGCCTCGCGCGGCGACATGCCCGCGTATTTGCGGTTCAGCTCCAGCATGGAACCCGCTTCCTCGCGCGCGGCCTGGCCGTTGGCGACGAAGGTGCGCACGTCGTCCGACCAGTCGAACTGGGCGAAATTCAGGTCGAAGTGCTGGTTCACGACCGTGAAGGACGGCAGCAGGCGCTCGATGCGGATCACCTCCCCTTCGAACACGCGGTAGCGGAAGTTCTCGATCTTCAGGATCGAGCGCAGCACGGCACACAGCAGCACGTGGAAAGGCGCCAGGTCTTGTTCCTTGCACCAGGGCCGGAAGTCCGGCAGGTCCATGCGGAAGCACAGGTTCACCGCCGGGCTTTCCATGCTGTCGAAAAGGTCGAAGCGGTCGCGCCGCCGTTCAAAATTCTGCATACTGTTTATTCAATTAATATAGCGCGCGCTCCAGGCCGCGATCACGCTCGCCACATAGGCCGCGTCTTCCTTGCGCGTCACCAGATGGTCGATGCCGTCCAGCGACACAAAACTCTTCGGATGCTGGGCGATGCCAAAAATACGGCCGGCGTTCTCCACGTCGACGGTACCATCCTGCGGCGCGTGCATTACCATCAGGGCGCGGCCCAGGCTGGCGATCCGTTCATGCAGCTGGTGCTGGGTCGCATCCTCGACGAAGTGCTGGCGGATGTCGAACGGGCGTCCAGCCAGGCACACGCGCGCCTCGCCCAGCTGCTCGATGGTGTCGAGGTGCTCGGACAGCAGCTTGTCGACCACGTAGTGCGGATCGCTGGGCGAGGCGATCGTCACCACCGCCGTCGATTCCGGAATGCGGTGGCTTGCGGCCAGCACGGCGGTGCCGCCCAGGCTGTGGCCGATGAGCAGCTTCGGCGCGGCGAAGCGGCCGCGCAAGAAGTCGGCGGCGGCGACCAGGTCTTCCACGTTCGACGAAAAATTGGTGTCGGCGAACTTGCCTGCGCTGTTGCCAAGGCCGGCAAAATCGAAGCGCAGCACGGCCACGCCGAGGTCGGCCAGGCCCTGCGCAATGCGGGTCGCGGCCAGCACGTCCTTGCTGCAGGTGAAGCAGTGGGCGAACAGGCCGTAGGCGCGCGGGGTGCTGTCGGGCGCATCGAGCTTGGCCGAGATCTTGCCGTGCGGCCCCTGGAAATCCATGCGTTCAGTAATCATGGGCGCCACTGTGCACCGGATCGGCCGCGCATGCAAGTCGGCGGCGCGCGCTATACTCATGAGCCCATCCTCGACAAAGGAAGCGTGCCATGGCCTCATCCAGCGAATCGGCGAATCCCCAGCAAGTCATCGGCCTGATCGGCAGCATGAGCTGGAAGAGCTCGGCCGAATCCTACCGCCTGATCAACGAAGACGTGCGCACGCGCCTCGGCGGCCTGCATGCCGAGGCGGCGATGCTGCGTTCGCTGGGCCTCCGCGGTGTGGAGGGAAAGCAATGATCGAGACCCCGCTCACCCGCGACTTCATCCACGGCGCGGTCGACATCGAACAGACGCCGATGGGACTGTTACCGCACCGGCTGCCTGCCTGGGCCCGCGCCCAGTGCCCGGATGCGCAGCTGGCGATGGCGGAATCGCAGCCGTCCGGCGTGCGCCTGGTGTTCCAGGCCGCGGCCACCGTAGTGGAACTGGGGGTGCTCGCAACCAAGCGTGTCTACGGCGCCCTGGGTCCGCGTCCGGATGGCGTCTACGACCTGTTCATCGGCGGCGAGCTGGCGCAGCAGGGCAGCGTGCAGGGCGGCAGGACCCTGCAGATCGACATGGCGACCGGCGCGGCAAACGTCATCGAAGGCGAGGTGCAAGCCCTGCGTTTCGGCGGCCTGCCGCCCGGCCAGAAGACGATCGAGATCTGGCTGCCGCACGACGAAGTGACCGAGCTCGTGTCCCTGCGTTCCGACACGCCGCTGTCGCCGGTGCCGGCGGCGGGAAGGCGGCGCTGGGTGCATCACGGCAGTTCGATCAGCCAGGGTTCGAACACCACCCATCCCTCGGGCACCTGGCCCGCGGTCGCCGCCGTGCGCACCGGCTTCGACCTGCTGAATCTCGGCTACAGCGGCAACGCCCTGCTCGATCCTTTCGCCGCCCGCACCATTCGTGATCTGCCGGCGGACCTCATCAGCATCAAGATCGGGATCAACCTGGTCAACAAGGACCTGATGTGCCTGCGCGCGTTCGGCTCTGCCATGCACGGCTTCCTCGATACGATCCGTGAGGGACATCCGGCCACGCCGCTGCTGGTCGTGTCGCCCATCTTCTGCCCCATCCACGAGACGGTGCCGGGACCCTCGGTGTACGACCTGGATGCGCTTGCGGAAGGCCGTCTGCTGTTCCGGGCCGGCGGCAGCGCGGACGAGGTCCGGCAGGGCAAACTGACGCTCGGCGTGATCCGCGATGAACTGCGCAAGATCGTCGAGCAGCGCCGTGCGGGCGGCGACGCGCATCTCCGCTATGTGGACGGGCTCGAGCTCTACGGGCCGAACGACAACCTGCGGCTGCCGCTGCCGGACGAACTGCATCCGGATGCGGCCAGCCACCGGCTCATCGGCGAGCGCTTTGCGGGGCTGCTGCGCTGAGCGCCGGCTTCAGCCGAACAAGCCGTGCAGATACCAGCGCGGCTCCTCCTCGTCCGCGCCAATGCGCTCCCGGTACACCCAGTACAGCGCATGGTCCTGCCCTTCGGCGATGAAGTAGTCGCGCGTTTCCGGCCCATTCCACCAGCCGGCTTCGATCCGCTCCGGGTTCGAGGCCATGCGCAGCGGCGAGCCGTAGAAGGGCCGGTGCTCGCGCATCAGCAACGCGATCGGCTTGGCCAGCAGCCAGGTCGGCCGCGGCAGGCTCATCACGTCGGGCGGCATCTGCGCGTTGCGCGCGCGGTCGCTGATCCGCATTTGCAGATGCTGCTGCACCGGCACCCACATGTTCGCCTGCTCCGGCCGGTAATCGGCCATCGGCAGGGCCTGCAGCACGTTCTCCGCGCCCAGGCGCGCCACCAGCAGCTCCAGCATGCGCATGCGGTCTTCTTCGGTGCCGCCCGGTTCCGGGAACAGCGATGCGTTTGGCGGCGCCATCGGCTGCAACTGCTTGGCTTCCAGGCCCAGGCCGATTACCGGGGCCTCCAGCACCAGCTTGGCCAGGCGCTCCTTCAGCAGGCGCACCAGGTGCTCGTCACGCCAGGCCGGTTCGGCCAGCGCCACCTCGACGCAGGTCGGCGCGCGCGCGACCCGGCCCCGCTCGTGCTCGAGCCTGAGCACGATGCGCTCGACCGCCAGCTGGCGCGCGCACAGCCAGCCGGTCAGCTGCAGCAGCAGGCGCCGGGCGCCCGCCAGCAGGAGCTCGGCGTCGTCGATGCGGTCGAACAGTTCGAGGCGCGCACTGAAGGTCTCGGGCGCGGCGATCCACTCGTGCAGCTCCGGGTTCAAACCATAGGCCGCATCCAGCAGGTCGAGCAGCGCGCGGCCGCAGCGCCGCTGCAGGCCGGGACGCGGCAGGCGCCGCAGCTCGCCCAGGCTGGCGCAGCCGATGCCTTCGAACCAGGCCGCGTACGGGCGCGCCGGCGGCGCCAGCAGCACGTCCAGCAGGTCGAGGCGGCGCACCAGCGAGGGCATCCTGAGCGTGCGCCGCACGCCCGTCTGCCCATCCGGATGCCTGGCCCGCGCCAGCAGCCAGGCGCCGCGCGCGGTCGGGGCGCAGCCCAGCGCTACCGTAAAGCCCAGCGCTTGCACGTTCGCGCGCACGCGCCGGCACAGCGCCAGCACGCCACCGAACAGACGCAGGCTGGCGCCGACGTCCATCAGCAGCGTGCCTTCCTCGGCCTCGGCCACCTGCGGCGTGTACTGCAGCATCGCCATCGCCACCGCGACCAGGGCCTCGGCCTCGCGCGGCGGCGAGCGCTCGTGGACCTGGGCCTCGGGCATCAGCATCAGCACGCCACCGCGCCGCATGCCGGGCTGCACGCCGGCGGCGCGCGCCACCGGGGACGCCGCCAGCACGCGCTCCTGCTCGAGCACGACGCTGCCGGCGTCAGTGCACCAGCTGGGACTGAATACTTCCAGCGGGAGCCGGGGCAGTGACAGGCCGATCCACAGGCGCATGGCGATGAATGTGCGTTTGCATGAGGTTGGAGGAAAGCGGCAGGAACAGCGGCGCATCGCGCTGCGGCCCACGGCGCTTGACGAAGTCGATCTCGATGCCGCCGGCCTGGGGCCGCAGGGCCAGGCGCAGCGGCGCGGGCGAGGCATCCTGCCCGGCCGCCAGCGGCCGCATCATGAAGAACAGGGTCTCGCCGCCCTGTGCGGCCAGGTGCAGGCGGCGCAGGCTGTCGCTGCGCACCTGGTTCTGCCAGAACAGGATGGCGCCGCAACTGCCGCTGCGCAGCACCTGTTCGGCCGCCCACAGCGCATCCGCCGTGCGCTCGGCGCGCAGCCAGATCAGTTGCGAGGGCGGCACGCCCAGCGCGGCCATGGCCAGCGCCTGCGGCGGATGGGGCGGCTGCAGCAGCACGATGCGGCGTGCCGCCACTTCCGCCAGCGCGGGACGCAGCAGGCGCATCTCGCCGATGCCGGGCTGCTGCAGCAGCAGGTCGACCAGGGCGCCGGTCGGCCAGCCGCCGCCGGGCAATTGCGCCGACAGCGCCGCATGGCCGGTGTCGACGCAGCGGGTGGCAGAACGCGCCAGCTGCGAGGCGCGCCAGAGCGACGGATGCAAGGATTCCGGCGCTGCTGGAGTGGAATCTGAGCAGTTGATCATAAGTGATGCGAAGAAATACTGTATGTTTATACAGTACTATTCTCATCAGGTTTTGGCAAGTTTTATCTTTTGTAATGAATCAAGGCCTGTTCTGAGTAGCGTGTCAATCCGGACCTTCGCTGCTCCAAAATTGCGACAGAACGATTTTTCTTTTCTGCCGTTCAACATGTATGATCCACAAACTCGGCCTTGAGCCTTGCAATGTTTGCCGACGGCTGCCGAGGCAAGTCACCCGACATGGTGGCAAGTCTGCGGAGCGTCGGGCCGATGAAAAACCCGTGGGAAGCAACGATGAGAAGCATTTTACGTATCTGGTCGAGACCAGCGCTAATGGCTGCGCTGGCACTGTCTCTTGCAGCCTGTTCGACACCAAAAGTTCAGACAACGAAAGCTGGTGGGCGCTATTACCTCAACGATGGTCCGCCCAAAGGCATAACCCAGGCGCAGATCGATGCAGTCAAGGAGCCGGTACCCAGGGCAGAGCGGTTTGTCTCCGGTACGCTCAAGCCTTATGTTGCTATGGGAAATAGCTACCGGCCGATGACCAGGTTAACGCCCTACCATGCGCGTGGCGTGGCAAGCTGGTACGGAACCCGTTACCACGGATTGCCGACGGCAAGTGGGGAACCCTACGACGTGATGAAGCTCACGGCTGCGCATCCGACCCTCCCGATCCCCTCTTATGTCAGGGTTACCAACCTCGAGAACGGTCAAACGCTGGTCGTTCGCGTCAACGACCGCGGCCCGTTCCACTCGGACAGGATCATCGATCTATCGTACGTGGCCGCAGCCAAGCTCGGCTATGCGGCGAAAGGCAGGGCGCTGGTCGAGATCGACGTCATCCTGCCGTAAAGCCGCTGTACATTTTGAGTCGCACTGACGAGTCCGCTGGTCAGTGAAGAAGAGCAACGACGAGGCCATCGATGCCCCCAGTTTCGCGAAAGCGCCCACAGATCGGTGACGTCATCGAAATTCGTACCCCTCGGGGTCTGGCCTACGCCCAGTACACGCATATGCATCCCGCATATGGCGCGCTACTACGCGTAATGCCCGGACTCTATCCTTCCAGACCCGAAAACTTTGCTGCACTCGGCCTCGCCGAACCCCAGTTCAGCACATTTTTCCCGCTGGGCTCGGCTTGCAGCAAAGGGATCGTACAAATCGTAGCGAATGAAGCGATTTCGGCATCTCTAAGGATGTTTCCAACGTTTCGAGCGTCGGTAAAAGGGCAAGACGGTATGTGGGGACCGTGGTGGTTGTGGGATGGAGAAAAGGAATGGAAGATCGGAGAGCTCCAGCCGGGGATGAACGCATTGCCGCCGCGTGCAATCATCAACGATACCTTGCTGGTCGAACGAATCGTCAGTGCTTGGCGTCATGAGGACTGGTCGTAGGCGGCGGCCGGACCGGCGTTGCAGATCGTCCTCGTTTTACGCGTAAACCTTCAGGCCGGCGGTGCCGCCGGAATCTTCAAGCCCTTGGCCACCGCGGGACGTTGCAGGAAAGCCCGCAGAACCCGGTCCACGTTCCGAAACCTGTCGAAGCCGACCAGCTCACGGGCGCCCTCGATGGCCTGCAGCCCGTTCACCCAGGGGAAAGTCATGATGTCGGCAATCGTGTAGCGCTCGCCCATGATCCATTCCCGCCCTTCGAGGCGCTGGTCCAGCACGCCCAGCAGGCGCCGCGCTTCTTCCGCGAAGCGGTCGCGCGGCCGCTTGTCTTCCCAGTCCTTGCCGGCAAATTTCAGGAAGAAGCCCAGTTGGCCGAACATCGGCCCGATGCCGCCGTTCTGGAACATCACCCACTGGATCGTCTCGTAGCGGCCCGCGGGCTCCGGCGGGATCAGCTGGCCGGTCTTTTCGGCCAGGTACAGCAGGATGGCGCCCGACTCCCACAGCGGCAGCGGCTGTCCGCCGGGCCCGTTGGGATCGATGATCGCCGGGATCTTGTTGTTCGGGTTCAGCGACAGGTACTCGGCCGACGTCTGCTCCTGCTTTTCGAAGGCGACGCGGTGCACTTCGTAAGGCAGGCCGGTCTCTTCGAGCATGATGGCCGCCTTGACGCCGTTCGGTGTCGGCATCGAATACAACTGCAGACGATCCGGATGCTGCGCAGGCCACTTCCGTGTCACAGGAAAACTGTTCACGTCGCTCATGGCTTCATCTCCTTCGCTGGTCGGCAGACCATGCTAGCAAAGGACGCGGCCATATGACGCGCGATCGCCCTGGCGGCCTCAGCCGGTCCGCTGCGCTATCATGACGTTATCGCATTTTCGATCGAAACAATGTCCTACACCGTCCCCCGCACTGGAATCCGCCCATGACCACGACCATGCAAACCATCGGCCTGGTCCTGTTCGTCCTGGCCCTGCTTCACACCTTCTCCACCCACATGTTCGAAGTGCTGGCGCACCGCCATCCACGTCACGCCGGCCTGTTCCACCTGCTGGGCGAGGTCGAAGTCGTGTTCGGCTTCTGGGCCTTCGTGCTGATGATCTTCATGGCCCTGGTCGAGGGCGGCGCGGCGGCGGTCGACTATGCCGAGTCGCGCCACTACACCGAGCCGCTGTTCGTGTTCGTGGTGATGGTAGTGGCCGCCTCGCGCCCCGTGCTGGAAGCGGCGCGCGGGCTGCTGCGCGTCATCGCGCGCCTGGCCCCGGTGCGCTCCGAAGTGGCCCAGGCCTGGCTGGCCCTGGCCCTGGTGCCGCTGGCCGGCTCCCTGATCACCGAACCGGCCGCGATGACCCTGGCCGCGCTGATGCTGGCGCCGACCGTGTTCCGCCAGGGCATGCCCGAATGGCTCAAGTACGGCGCGCTGGGCGTGCTGTTCGTGAACGTTTCGATCGGCGGCACCCTGACCTCCTACGCGGCGCCGCCGGTGCTGATGGTGGCCGGGACCTGGGGCTGGGACAGCGCCTACATGCTGCTGCACTTCGGCTGGCGCGCGCTGATCGCGGTGTTGTTCAACGCCACCGTCATCGTCTTCCTGCTGCGCTCGCACCTGCGCCAGATCGACGCGTCCGTCGAGGGCGAAACGGCACCGGTGCCGCCGCTGGTGGCCCTGATCCACCTGGCCTTCCTGGCCGCGGTGGTGCTGCTGGCCCACCATCCGGTGCTGTTCCTCGGCCTGTTCCTGCTGTTCCTCGGCTTTACCCAGGCCTATGACCGCTACCAGTCGCCGCTGATCCTGAAGGAGGGCCTGCTGGTCGGCTTCTTCCTGGCCGGGCTGGTGGTGCTGGGCGGCCTGCAGCAGTGGTGGCTGCAGCCGATCGTCTCCAGCCTCGGCCCGACCGCCCTGTTCTTCGGCGCCCTCGGCCTGACGGCGGTGACGGACAACGCCGCCCTGACCTACCTCGGCTCGCTGATCACCGGCCTGTCCGAGCACGAGAAATACATGTTGATGGCCGGCGCGGTGGGCGGCGGCGGCCTGACCGTGATCGCCAACGCCCCGAACCCGGCCGGCGCGGCCCTGCTGCGCCATGGCTTCGCCGACGAGTCGATCGGCGCCGTCTGGCTGCTGCTGGGGGCGCTCGGGCCCACCTGTGCGGCGGCCATCATGTTCCTGTTGTAACGTAAAGACCCACACGACAAGGAAACCGCGATGGACAAGGATCTGCTGGTCAGCAAGACGGGCACCATCGAGCGCTGCATCAAGCGTGCCCGCGACGAGTACGAGAAGGACCCGACCACCTTCGTCGGCGACATCACGCGCCAGGACGCGGCCACGCTGAACGTGATCCGCGCCTGGGAAGCGGCGGTGGAAATGGGCGATTACGTGCTGGCCCAGGCCGGCATGGGCCCGGCGCACGACGAGCGCGAAGTGATCTCGCTACTCGCGGAAAACGGCTGGCTGGACCCCGCCCTGGGCGAGGACCTCAAGCGCACCGGCGAGTTCTGCCGCGCCGAATGGGATTACCAGGCCGCGCCGCTGCCGGCCCTGGTCACCATCATCAAGCGCGGGCTCGACGATTTCGACGCGTATGCGCGGGCACTGCTGGCCCGTGCCGCCGGGAGCCCGGCGCCGGCCGCCGATGCCGCGCCGGCGGGCGATCCCGCCATCTGACGCCGCTGCATCGCGCCATCGATGTTTGCCTAACTGGTATCATGCGCGCTTTCATGGACCGGACAACACAAGAACATGAGCCAACCGACCAACCTGCCCTCCTTCTGGAGCCGGCTTTCCCTCGCCTTCGGCGCCTTCTTCAAGACCGCCGGCGATGCCGAATTCGCCGCGCGCGTGCGCGATGACCAGATCGGCCCTGTCGCCGCACCCGCGCCCGTAGCGCCTCCGGCGCCTGCCCCGGCTCCCGCGCCGGCTCCCGCACCTGCGCCGGCCCCGGCGCCGCTGCGCGTGGCAACGCCCGACGCCGCCCTGCAGCTGCTGTCGCTGCTGCAGCGCGAAGCGCGCCTGATCGACTTCGCCAACGAAAACATCACCGTCTACAGCGATGCCGACATCGGCGCCGCGGCGCGCGTCGTGCACGAAGGCTGCGCGCGCGTGCTGCGCGAGCACTTCACGATCGAACCGGTGCGCAGCGAGCTCGAAGGCGCGCGCGTGACCCTGCCGGAAGGCTTCGACGCCGCCAGCGTGCGCCTGACCGGCAACGTGGTCGGCAAGGCGCCCTTCACCGGCACCCTGAGCCACCGCGGCTGGCGCGCATCGAAAGTGAGCCTGCCGCAGCTGGCCGACAAGCACGACGCCAGCGTCATCGCCCCGGCGGAGGTGGAACTGTGAGCGCGAATATGGAAACCGCACGCTACGCGATCGGCATCGACCTCGGCACCACCCACAGCGCGCTGTCGTATGTCGACCTGCAGGCCAGCGACGGCGAAAAGGCCGACCAGGGCGTGCTGCCGATCCCGCAGCTGAGCGGCCCCGGCACCGTCGAGGCGCTGCCGCTGCTGCCGTCCTTCATGTACATCCCGCACCCGGACGAACTGGCGGCCGGCGAGCTGGCCCTGCCCTGGACCAATGGCCAGGCCGCGCCCGTGGTCGGCGAAATGGCGCGTAGCCGCGGCGCCGCCACCCCGATCCGTTTGGTCTCCTCGGCCAAGAGCTGGCTGTCGCACCCCGGCGTGGACCGCCGCGCCGCGATCCTGCCGCTTGATGCGCCGGAAGAAGTCGAACGCGTCTCGCCCCTGAGCGCATCGACCCGCTATCTCGAACACATCCGCAATGCCTGGAACGCCGCGCATCCGGAAGCGCCGTTCGACCAGCAGGCCGTCACCGTGACCATACCCGCGTCCTTCGATCCGGGCGCGCGCGAACTGACCGCCGAAGCCGCGCGTAACGCCGGCTACGGCAGCCCGACCCTGCTGGAAGAGCCGCAGGCGGCCCTGTACAGCTGGATCGAAGGCAGCGGCGGCCGCTGGCGCAAGCAGGTCAAGGCCGGCGACATCGTGCTGGTGGTCGACGTCGGCGGCGGCACCAGCGACTTCTCGCTGATCGCCATCCTCGAACGCGACGGCAACCTGGAGCCGCACCGCGTGGCGGTCGGCGACCATATCCTGCTCGGCGGCGACAACATGGATCTCGCCCTGGCGCACCTGGTCGCACGCAAGCTGCAAGCCAACGGCACCCAGCTCGACGCCTGGCAGATGCGCGCCCTCACCTACGCCTGCCGCGGCGCCAAGGAGCACCTGCTGGCCGATGCGAACGCCACCACCTGGCCGATCGTGGTGCCGAGCCGCGGCTCGAAGCTGATCGGCGGTTCGATCCGCACCGAGCTGACGCGCGACGAAGTCACGGCCTTCATCACCGACGGCTTCTTCCCGCGCGTGGAAGCCAACGCCCGCCCGGCAACCCGCGCGCGCGCCGGCCTGACCCAGATCGGCCTGCCCTACGCCCAGGACGCCGCGGTCACCCGCCACCTGGCCGCCTTCCTGGGCCGCCAGGCCGGCGCCACCGCGGAGCTGCAAGGCTTCAGCGGCCAGGTCAATCCCGAGCACACCTTCCTGCACCCGACCGCGGTGCTGTTCAACGGCGGCGTGTTCAAGTCCGACATCCTGGCCAAGCGCGTGATGGACACCATCAACGACTGGTTGTACATGGAAGGCGCGGAACCGGCGCGCATGCTGGAAGGCGCCGACCTCGACCTGGCGGTGGCGCGCGGCGCGGCGTATTACGGCTATGCGCGGCGCGGCGGCGGCGTGCGCATCCGTGGCGGCACGGCGCGTTCCTACTACGTCGGTGTGGAATCGTCGATGCCGGCCATCCCGGGCATGGAGCCGCCGATCACCGCCCTGTGCGTGGCGCCCTTCGGCATGGAAGAAGGCAGCGAGCTGGAACTGCCGGGCCAGGAGTTCGGTCTGGTGGTGGGCGAGCCGGTGCACTTCCGCTTCTTCGGTTCGACCGTGCGCCGCCAGGACCGCATCGGCGAGGTGCTGGAGTTCTGGGGCCCGGACGAGCTGCAGGAACTGAACGAGATCCAGGCCACCCTGCCGGCCGAGGGCCGCACCCCGGGCGACGTCGCCCAGGTCAGGCTGCACGCGCTGGCGACCGAGGCGGGCACGCTGGAGTTGATCGCCGTCTCGCGCGAAGGCCAGCGCTGGAAGGTCGAGTTCGACGTCCGCGCCAACGACCAGCAGCAGTAAAACGCGCGTGGGCACATCGGCAGCGCCGGCCTGGCTGGTCGGCATCGACCTCGGCACCACGAATACGGTGCTGGCCTATGCCGCGCCGGGTTCGCAGGAGGTCGAGACCTTCGCCATCGAGCAGTTGGTGGCGCCGGGTGAAGTCGCGCCCGCGCCGCTCCTTCCTTCCGCCCGCTACCACCCGGCGCCGGGCGAACTGGCGGCCGGTGCGCTGCAACTGCCCTGGCATACGCAAGACCCGACCGGCGTGCAGGATGCCGTGGTCGGCCGGCTTGCGCGCCTCCTGGGTGCGGCCACGCCTGGTCGGTTAGTTGCATCTGCCAAGAGCTGGCTGTCCCACCACGGCGTCGACCGTACCGCCCCCATCCTGCCCTGGGGCGCGCCGGACGAGGTGCCGAAGATCTCGCCGCTGGCGGCCAGCGCCAGCTACCTGGCCTATCTGCGCGCGGCCTGGAATGCGCGCCATCCGGGCCAGCCGCTGGAACGCCAGGACCTGGTCCTGACCGTGCCCGCTTCCTTCGACGAAGGCGCGCGCGCCCTCACGCTGGAAGCGGCACGCCTGGCCGGCCTGCCCTCCTTGCGGCTGCTGGAAGAGCCGCAGGCCGCGCTGTATGACTGGCTGCAGCGCCACCGCGACCGGCTCGCCGGGGAGCTGGCGGCATCGCGCCTGGTGCTGGTGGCCGACGTCGGCGGCGGCACCACCGATTTCAGCCTGGTCAAGGTCGAGCTGGAAGACGCCCAGCCCAGGCTCACCCGCATCGGCGTCGGCAACCACCTGATCCTCGGCGGCGACAACATGGACCTGGCGCTGGCCCACCTGGCCGAAGCGCGCCTCGGTGCCCAAGACGGTGCCCACGGCGGCGGGCAGGATGGACAGGCGCCACCGGCACGCCTGTCGGCAGCCCGCCTGGCCCAGCTGACGGAGCGTTGCCGCGCCGCCAAGGAGCAGCTGCTGGCCGCCGATGCGCCGGAGCAGGTCAACGTGACCCTGCTGGGCACAGGCTCGCGCCTGATCGGCGCCAGCCGCACCGTCGCGCTCACACGCGAAGACGTTCGGCAGATCGTGCTGGACGGCTTCTTCCCGCTCAACCCCAGCCAGGAAGGCGCGAAGCGCGCGCGCGCCGGCATCGTCGAATTCGGCCTGCCCTACGCCAGCGATCCGGCCATCACGCGCCACCTGGCCGACTTCCTGCGCCAGCATGCCGGCGCCGCCCGCGAAGCGCTCGGCATCGAAGACGACGGCAGCCCGCCGGTGCCGGACACGCTGCTGCTGAACGGCGGCGTGTTCCGCGGCGGCGCCCTGGCCGCGCGCCTGGCCGACACCCTGTCCGCCTGGCGTGGAGAACCGATCCGGGTGCTGCACAACCGCGACCCCGACGTTGCCGTCGCGCGCGGCGCGGTCGCCTATTCGCTGGCCCGCCAGGGCCTGGCACCCGGCATCGAAAGCGGCTCGGCGCGCAGCTATTTCCTGCTGCTCGACGATGCGCCCGGCGGCGGCATGCTCAAGACGGTCTGTCTGCTGCCGCGCGGCGAAAAGCCCGGCGTCGAGGTGCGCCTGCTGGAGCGCAGCTTCGGCCTGCGTCTGGGAAGGCCGGTGCGCTTCCACCTGGTGTCGACGACCGCCGATCCGCAAGGCGCCCCGCCGCTGCCCGGCCAACTGATCGACCTGGACCCGGCGGACGTCGTGCGCCTGCCGGCCATCGCCACCGTGCTGCGCGCGCAGACGGCCGGCACGGGCTCGGAAAAGAAAACCGAGATGCCGGTGCAGCTGGCGGCCTCGCTGTCCGAGGTCGGCACGCTGGAAGTGCATTGCGTGGCCGAAGACGGCAGCGGCCAGCGCTGGAAGCTGGAGTTTCAACTGCGCGGCGCGGAAGACGAGACACAGGACGAAGATGCCGACGCCGCCCTGCCGCCGCGCCTGACGGACGCCCTGCAGCGCATCGACCGCATCTTCGGCAGCCGCAACCAGCAGGTCGAAAGCCGCGAAGTGCGCCAGCTGCGCGGCTCGCTCGAGCACCTGCTCGGCGCGCGCGAGCAATGGACCACGCCGCTGCTGCGCCGCCTGTTCGACGCGCTGATGGAGCGCGCCAAAGGCCGCCGCCGCTCCGCCGAACACGAACGCGTGTGGCTGAACCTGGCCGGCTGGTGCCTGCGTCCCGGCTTCGGCGATCCGCTCGATGGCTGGCGCATCGAGCAGCTGTGGGCCCTGTTCGAGACCGGCGTCCAGTACCACAAGGACAGCCAGGTACGCGCCGAGTGGTGGACTCTGTGGCGCCGCGTGGCCGGCGGCCTCTCGACCGAGTCGCAGCTGCGCCTGCTCGACGACTTCGCCTTCAACCTGCAGGCCGCCCCCGCCGACCGTGCGAAGCGTCCCGTCACCCTGGTCGACGGCAGCGAGGACGACATGCTGCGCCTGGGCGCCTCGCTCGAACGCATCCCTTCCGCCTACAAGGTCGAAATCGGCGACTGGATGCTGGGACAAATCATGGCGATCCCCGCCATGCCCAAACCCGATCCGAAGACCGCCGCCACCTATGCGCGCTATCTGTGGGCGCTGGCCCGGGTCGGCGCGCGCCAGTCGCTGCAATCGAGTGCCCATGAAGTGGCGACCATCGAAGCCGCCGAGCGCTGGCTGGAGAGCCTGCTGCAGCTGGACTGGCGGCGCATCGAGCCGGCCGGCTTTGCCGCGGCCCACATCGCGCGCAAGACCGGCGACCGCTCGCGCGATATTGGGAACGAAATGAGCGGCGACGCCTTGCGCCAGCAGGTGCTGCACAAGCTGGCCGCCAGCGGCGCACCCGCCAGCTGGGCGGCGATGGTGCGCGAGGTGGTCGAGCTGGACCAGGCCAGCACCACGCGCATGTTCGGCGACGCGCTGCCGCCGGGCCTGAAACTCCTGCGCTGACGCCTATTTCCGCGGCGCGAGTTCGGCGAGCACGCCCTCGGCCGCAAGATGGTGGCCCACTTTGTTCCAGTGCCCATCCATCGGCAGGAAATCCATTCTTTCCCGGTACACGCGCCAGTGCTGCGCGAAGATCGGCTGCATGTCGACCAGCCCGAAACCCCGGCTCCGGATATGCCGCAGTAAAGCCTGGCGTTCGTCGCCCGGCCAGGTGGGAGGGTATTTGCCGGGCGCATAAATGGCGCCGCGGTCGCCGTCGACCAGGAACACAAAGCGCGTACCGTACTTCTTCCGCAACGTCGCCAGCTCTTCCATCAAATACCCCAGGGCCAGCTCGCGCCGGGCACGGTGCGCGGCCAGCGCCGCCGTGTCGCCAGTGCTGGCATCCGGCATTGGCGCGTTTCGCATCTGGAACCACTGCGGGAATTTCAGGTTGTAATAGGCATACCTCAGCAAGGCGGACTTCAGGACCGTCTCTTTGGCCCGCGATTCGACATAAGGCGTATGGCGCACGCTCACCGTATTCCCCTCGATGACGAAGGCATTATGTCCGCCGGTGGCCGGCCCATCGATGCCCACCAGATCGGAAGGCTCCACAAAAATCACGACGACTTTTGCGTGCGTCGTCGGAAGAAAATGGCGTGCAATCTGCAATGCATCCGCCAGGCCGTTTCCCGAAGCGGCCGGCGCATAGACCTTGCCGAGCGCGGCGTCGAGTTGGCCCTGCACCGTATCCGGGTAATCGTTCATGAAGCTTTCGATGAAGCTGTCGCCGATGACGAGGGCATTGGCATCGTCCGTGAAATCCCGGGAATTGCTGAAGCCCTGCCGGTTGGTGATGCCATGCCGGGCGTTCTCCATTCCCCAACCGGCCGAGTACAGGTAGGGTTGTCGCGCCAGGTAACGGGCATATGGCGTTTCCGCATTGGTGTTTTCCATGCGGATGCCCGAATTCACCGGCAGGAAATGCAGGGCGGCCTCGATCCCGAGCAGGGCGATGCCCAGGCCGATCGCAGCGTAGAGCAGAAATCTCATGGCATCAAAAATTAAAGTAGAGGAATTCGGAGACACCCCGGGTTTCAGTGATCGCCAACAGGAACAAGGCCAGCCCCAGCAGCGCGCCAAACAGCATGCCGCCGCGGGGACCACTGCATTTGCGTTCCAGATCGGGCAGCGCGCCGCGCCCGAGCATCTGATAGGCGTTCGGCAGCAACAGGGCGATGGCGGCGCAGCCAGCCACCCACAGCCAGCATGCCTGCATCGGCATGATGCGATCGCTGCCGAGCATGGCCTGGCTTGCGCTGTCGGCGGCCGTACCATGCCACATGGCCTCCAGCACATTGAGTGCTATCTCGAGCGAATTGGCACGGAACACCACCCAGGCCACGACGACCGCCAGCCAGGTGGCCAGCAAGCCGAGCACCGTGCGGAGCAGGCCGCCCCGCTCCCCGAGGAGATGGCGCAGCGCATGGTTCAGCATCAGATAGCAGCCATGCAGGCCGCCCCATACGATAAAGGTCCAGTTCGCCCCATGCCATAGTCCGCCCAGCAGCATCGTGATCAGCAGATTCAGGTAACGCTGGAATCTCCCCTTGCGATTGCCGCCCAGCGGAATATAGAGATAGTCGCGCAGGAAGGTCGACAGCGTGATATGCCAGCGCCGCCAGAAGTCGATGATGGAAGACGCTTTGTAGGGCGAGAAGAAGTTAATGGGAAGAATAATTCCGAACATGTAAGACAAGCCGTAGGCCATGTCGGAGTAGGCGGAAAAATCGAAATAAAGCTGGAAGGTGTAAGACAAAGCGCCAGCCCAGGCTTCAAGCTGGGTCAGCTCCGCATGATGCAGGTCGAATACCGGCGCGACGAATCTGGCCACGCCATCGGCAATGACGACTTTCTTGAACAGGCCGATCGTGAAAAACGCCATGCCGACCGTGAGCCGCCCCTTGCTGAAGACATGCGTTTGCGGCGCATCGAATTGCGGAATCATCTCCTTGTGGTGCAGGATCGGCCCCGCGATCAAATGCGGAAAATACGTGACGAACAAGCCGTAGCTTTCTGGCCGCGTCTCGTCCACCTTCCCTTGAAAACAATCGACCAGATAGGCGATCTGGGTGAAGGTAAAGAATGAGATGCCGATTGGCAGCTCAATGTTCTTCCATGCAAACTCCACGCCGGAGAAATGCATGACATTCAGGACGATGAAATTCGCGTATTTAAAGAACAGCAGTAGCGAAAGATTGAATACCAGCCCTGCGATGAGCCAGGCGCGCGCGCCGGATGCCAGCTGCAATCGGCGGTTGGCGACAATTTTTTTGCCAACCGTAAAATTGCAGACAATCGACAGCACCAGCAAGGGCAGATAATGCCAATCCCAGTAACTATAGAAAACCGTCGACGCAAGAAGGAGGAATACGATCGATGCCCGTAGATTCCTGCGCGAGATCAGGAAGTAGGCCGCCAGCGAAATGGGGAGGAAGACAAGGAAAAATGCAAAGGTATTGAAAAGCAATTTCCGTCCTCCGGTTTCAAGATTATCCGTTCCGCTTTCGACGAATCGAGGGGACATCTGGATGTTTCATGACCAGCAAACTGAGCCTTACGCGATTCTATTGTACTTCCAGTCCGCGAAACAGCCCGGCGCCGAGGCTCGCCTGCGCGGTGTAGCATGCTTCTCGACCAACGAACGAGAAAGGATCCACCGTGAACCAGCGCTACCAACCGATCACGCGCCTGGGCCTGGGCGGCACCGGGCTGGGCGACATGTACCACAGCACCAGCGACGAAGCGGCCATCGGCACCGTCGATGCCGCCTGGGAAGCCGGCATCCGCTACTTCGACACCGCGCCGCACTACGGCGCCGGCCTGTCCGAGCACCGCTTCGGCCAGGCCCTGCGCCGCCGTCCACGCCACGAGTACACGCTGTCGACCAAGGTCGGACGCCTGCTGGCGCCGCACCTGCCGGGCGAGATCGAAGCGCCCTTTGTCGGCGCCCTGCCCTTCAAGCGCGTGATCGACTACACCGCGGACGGCGTGCGCCGCTCGGTCGAGGACAGCCTGCAGCGCCTGGCGCTCGGCTACATCGACATCGTCTACGTGCACGACCTCTCGCCCGACATGTTCGGCAGCGAGTTCGAGCACTACTACCGGATCGCGGCCGGCAAGGGCGGCGCCTTCGAAGGCATGGTCAAGCTGCGGGAAGAAGGGATCGTCAAGGGCTGGGGCCTGGGCGTGAACACGGTCGAGCCCTGCCTGCGCGCGCTGCGCGATTCCGACCCGGACATCTTCCTGCTGGCGGGGCGCTACACGCTGATGGAAACCACCCCGCTCCAGGAACTGTTCCCGCTGTGCGCTCAGCGCGGCGCCCACGTGGTGCTGGGCGGCCCCTTCAACTCCGGCTTCCTGGCCGGCGGCGAGCATTACGACTACCAGCCTGCCAAGCCGGAGCAGCACGCGCAACGCGAGCGCCTGCGCCAGGTGGCCAGCCGCCACCACGTCGACCTGGCCGCGGCCGCGCTGCAGTTCGGCCTCGCGCATCCGGTGGCGGCGGCCACCATCCCCGGCGCCAGCAGCCCGGCGCACCTGCGCCGCAACGCCACCCTGATGCACACCGAGATCCCCGCCGCGTTCTGGGAAGAGCTGCGCAGCGAAGGGCTGGTGCCTGAGGAGGCGCCGCTGCCGCCGCGCAAGGCGGCAGCGCCTTAATCCGACTGCGTTCGCAAAACAGCGAGGTTGTGGATCAGGCGTTCGTACAACATCTGCTTCCACTCATGGTCGAGCGGAGCCGCCGCCCCATCGAAGGCGGCGGCAATACGTTCCAACAAGGCGTCGAGATAGCGGGTGGCCTCTGCACCGTTATCGAATCCGAAGCGATGCGCGTCGGCCAGCACGGTTTCTCTGGAAATGTCGAATCGTCCCGTTGCCAGCTGCATGTGAAGACGCCCTGGTGTTTCGACCGGATTCGGCACCACATCGAAGGCCGGTGCCAGCCGCCAGCGCCGCTCTTCGCTGCGATAGACGATTGCATGATTGCGCACGTGGTCGTCATCGTTGCCACATACTGCATTGAAGACCATACGTCCAAATAGTTCGATGCGGTCTTCCACCGGCGCGCCTGTCAAACGAAGTTCCTCGGCCAGGCGCGGATAGCTCCAGCGGTCCGTCTGCAGCAGGCCCGGATATTCGGCTTGCAGCAAGGAGGCGGCACTGACGCACATATAACGCCGACGATCGCTACGGTCGAAGCGCAGGATACGCACTGCATTCCGTCCTCCTGCCGCGGGGTGAAACACTGTCGCGGCAAACTTCAGGCAGCAAGCGCCGTCAATTCTTCGACGACCTCATTCAGTTGCGGCAGACCGGGCGCATGCACCTGCGCTTCCGGCGGTCTGGCGCCAGGTCCGACTGCAAGCGCGCCCCAACGGTCGAGGTTGCTGGATTTGAGCAGATATTGCAGTGGCGGCGCATCTGCCGGCAGGTTGTGTTCCCGGCGCAGCAAAGCCTGACCCCATGCGTCTGGACAAGCATCCCGCAGCACATCATGCAGTCCCTGGTAGCGCGGTGCAATGACATCGGCGCCAGGCAAGAACGGCAAGTTGACCGGGTCGATAGCCCAGGTCAAGCCTGCGTCGACGTAGGAAGGCGCATACATGAAATGGCCTTCGCCAGCCGTGTCCATTTTGTAGCGGCCCACCGTGACCCAGTCTCCGCTGTCCGGCCGCTGAAGATAGACAAACAAAGGCCTAGAAATAATCGCCATCGTCCCCTCCCCGTTCCTCCTGGCGCAATCTGACGCGCCGGCCTTTCTCACCCTGCCACAGCCCGACGGGCAAGACAGGAATGGCCTGATCGACGATACCAAGCACCAGGAATGCGGTCACATAGGCGCCAGCGCCTGCACCTGGATCGCCTTTTTCAAGCCGCAGCAACGTGGTGCGAGAAATGCCCAGACGGGTGGACAGATCGTCAATCGTGATACGCTGGCGCAGACGCTGCGTGCGGATGCTCTGTCCCCAGATGTTCAGGCGCTCCTGCACCAGAGTTGGCCAGGTTTCGGTACGGGAAAGCTTTTTTGGCATGTCAGTATAGGCTCATAGATGATTCATTATAGTTTATAAAGTCTCTTCTATGAACATTCTAAAATATTCGTTGACCCATAGATGCTACTTTAAACCACATAAAATCGCATCTATAAGCTCTTCCATATAGCAAGGAACCAAGTTTCATCGAACACATCCTGGCAACAGCCACACTTGGCAGTCGCCTGACATCCAAGAACATGTTCGGCGAATGCGCGCTCTACGCCGGCGAGAGTGGCGCCGGCCACCGGGCGCACATCGCAGCGCTCTCCGGCAAGCCGGCCGATTTTGCGGCATCATCCATCTCCTCGATCGCATGCAAACAAGGAGAAAACAATGACCGGCAGCACGAACCCCTTCTCGACCTACGTTCCGCCACGGGTCTGGTCGCCCGCCACGCCGTCGGGCGGCGCCTTCGCCAACATCAACCGCCCGGTCGCCGGCGCGACCCATGAGCTGGAACTGCCGATCGGCAAGCATCCGCTGCAGCTGTATTCGCTGGGCACGCCGAACGGGCAGAAGGTCACGATCATGCTCGAGGAGCTGCTGGCCGCCGGCCACACCGGTGCCGAATACGATGCCTGGCTGATCAAGATCGGCGAAGGCGCCCAGTTCGGCAGCGGCTTCGTCGACATCAACCCGAACTCGAAGATCCCGGCCCTGGTCGACCGCAGCGGCGAAAAACCGGTGCGCGTGTTCGAATCGGGTTCGATCCTGGTCTACCTGGCCGAAAAATTCGGCGCTTTCCTGCCCTCGGCCCTGCCGGCCAGGACCGAGACCTTCAACTGGCTGATGTGGCAGATGGGCTCCGCGCCTTTCGTCGGCGGCGGCTTCGGCCACTTCTACGCCTACGCGCCGGAAAAACTGGAGTACCCGATCAACCGCTACGCGATGGAAACCAAGCGCCAGCTCGACGTGCTGGACCGCCTGCTGGCCGAGCGCCGTTTCGTCGCCGGCGACGAGTACACCATCGCCGACATGGCGATCTGGCCCTGGTACGGCGCCCTGGTGCTGGGCGAGCTGTACGACGCCGCCGAATTCCTGTCGGTGCACAATTACCAGCAGGTGCGGCGCTGGGCCGACGAGGTGGCGGCGCGCCCGGCAGTGATGCGCGGGCGCAAGGTCAACCGCGTGCGCGGCAAGCCGGAAGAGATGGTGGCCGAGCGCCACGACGCATCCGATCTCGACTGATCCGCCGGTCTCGTTGCCTGCGGGCTAGCTGGCGCGCCCCTGCTGGGTTCGCGGCTAGACTCGCGGTATGGATACCAACGACCACCCCGACCGCAAGCCTGACGACGGCGCCGAAGTGCATGCTTCGCGCCGCCGCTTCGTCGGCACCGTGGCCGCCGGCATCGCCGCCGCGCCGGCCCTGGCCCAATCCCAGGGCGCCAGCCCGCAAGCAGCCGCCGCGCCCCGTTCCCTGACGCCGCCGCCCTATCCCGCCCCGCCCTTCCCGCGCCAGAAGCAGGACTGGCCCGGCCTGGCCGGCAAGATGACGCCGCGCCCCGACCATGGCGAAACCACCTACCGCGGCAGCGGCCGCCTGGCGGGACGGCGCGCACTCATCACCGGCGGCGATTCCGGCATCGGCCGCGCGGTGGCGATCGCCTTCGCGCGCGAGGGTGCGGACGTGGCGATCGGCTACCTGCCGGCCGAGGAAGCGGATGCGCGCGAAGTCGTGGCCCTGATCCGCCAGGCCGGCCGCAATGCCGTCGCGCTGCCCGGCGACATCCGCGACGAAGCCTTCTGCAAGAAGATGGTGGAGCAGGCCGTGCGCCAGCTGGGCGGGCTCGATATTTTGGTCAACAACGCCGCGCGCCAGCAGTCGATCGACTCCATCCTCGAGCTCACCACGGCCGAGCTGGACTGGCATTTCAAGACCAACCTGTACGCGCTGTTCTGGATTACCAAGGCGGCGGTGCCGCACCTGCCGCCGGGCGCCAGCATCATCACCACGGCTTCGGTGCAGGCCTACTCGCCCTCGGCCAACCTGCTGGCCTATTCCCAGACCAAGGCGGCCCAGGTGGCCTTCACCAAATCGCTGGCCAAGCAGCTGGCGGACAAGGGCATCCGCGTGAACGCGGTGGCGCCGGGACCGGTGTGGACGCCGCTGCAGGTCACCGGCGGCCAGACCCAGAGCAACCTGGAAAAGTTCGGTGCCGATTCGCCGATGAAGCGTCCGGCCCAGCCGGCCGAGCTGGCGCCAGCCTATGTGGCACTGGCCGCTGCCGACGCCAGCTATACCACCGGACAGGTGTACGGGGTGGCCGGCGGGACCGGCAATCCCTGAGCTGTTTCGACCTTGGCACAATTGATCATCCTCAAATACGCAAGCGCCCTGCCTTTTACCCTGATCGGATCGATCCGATAACCCGCAACACCAGGAGACTGTCATGAGCTATGCAGACCGCGACAAATACGGGATGTACAAGAACACCACCGGCAGCGCCGGACCCGGCCCTGCCCTGATGGGCGCCGACACCCTGCTCGGCGACAGCGTCGTCAACGGCGCCAACGAAGACCTGGGCGACATCAAGGAGATCATGCTCGACATGAGCACCGGCCAGGTCGCCTATGCGGTGCTGGCCTTCGGCGGCTTCCTCGGCATGGGCGAGAAGCTGTTCGCCGTGCCCTGGCAGGCCCTGCATCTGGACACCGTCAACCACCGCTTCGTGCTCGACGTCGACAAGGACCGCCTGCAGAACGCCCCCGGCTTCGACAAGGATGCCTGGCCCGACATGGCCGACGCCCAGTGGGCGAACCAGATCCATTCTTTCTACGGCACCGACCCGCAGCGCGGCGGCGCCCCCAGCATGGGACCTGACGTGGCGATGCGCGGCATGCCGGGCGGCGCCGGCTCGATGTCCGGCATGGGCGCCGGAATGGGCGGACTCGGCGCTGGCCATGCGGGTGGTGCTGGCACGGCGACCGGCGCCGGCGTAGCAGCCGGAATCGGCGGCGGCGCGGGTGCGGGCGATCTCGGCTCGGGCACCGGCGGCAGCACCGATCCGCGCGCCGGCAACCAGGGCGACGACACCGACCTGAGCAGAATCCGCGGCAGCAATATCGGCTGAGGGGTCCCAGTCAGGCATGCATCTTGATTTCAGCCGCCCCGGCTTGCCGGGCTTGTTGCTTGCAACCGACCTGAGTCCCCGCTGCGACCGGCCGCTCGAACGCGCCAAGCAGCTGGCCGCGGAATTCGGCGCAGCGCTCGAGGTGCTGACCGTGTACGAGTCGCCGCAGGAGCCGGGCGCGGTTGGCGACTGGCTCGACGGCAGCCGCGGACTGGAGCGCGAAGCCCATGCCGCCAGGGTCGAGATCGCACAGGAATTCCAGAGCAGCGGCATGCAGGTGAACCAGCGCTTCCTCGCCGGCCGCGTGGACGACACCATCCTCGCCGCCGCGGCTGCGCTGCCGGATTATCTGGTCGTTACCGGCAGCTCGCGCAAGGAAACGCTGGGCCACCACATCCTCGGCTCCACGGTCGAGCGGCTGGCGCGCGGGCTGACGCAGCCGCTGCTGGTGGTGCGGCGGCGCGTGCGCGGCAGCTATGCCAATATCCTGGTCGCCATCGACGGCTCGCCGACTTCGCGGCTGGCGTTGCGCATGGCGGCGGCGATCTTTCCCGGCCGCCGCATCGTCGCCTTCCACGCCCATGTCCCCAACGACCTGCTGGAGAGCGGCGCCGCGCAGCATGACGCGATGGAGCGCTTCCTGGACGACTGCGGCCTGCCGCCGGCCGTGCGTGCGCATATCGAGACCGTGATCGCCGAGGGCGATCCCGAACCGCTCCTGACCGGCTTCGCCCGCACCAATGCGGTCGACCTCGCGGTGCTGGGGCTCCACACCGAACCGGCGCTGCTGCGGCTGCTGGCCGGCAGCCGGCGCGAGCACCTGCTGCAGGACTTCAGTTGCGACACCATGCTGGTTCCAGCCGCGCCCTGACCGATGCCGCTGCTGCCCACCCTGGTCCTGCTTCCTTTCGTCGGCGCCTTCGTCGCCCTGTGCATGCCGGGCGGCTCGCGTACGCGGCCGGCCGCCGCTGCCGCCATCGCGACGCTGGCGGCACTGCTGCTCACCATCGCCCAGTTCGGGCGCATCGCCGGCGGCGAGGTCTTGAGGATGCGCGCGGCCTGGCTGCCCGAGGCCGGCCTCGACCTGGTCTGGCGGATGGACGGGCTGGCCTGGCTGTTCAGCGTGATCGTGCTGGGCATTGGCCTGCTAGTGCTGGTCTATGCGCGCTACTACATGTCGCGCGACGACCCGCTGGCGCGCTTCTTCGCTTGCATGCTGGCCTTCATGGGCTCGATGCTGGGCGTGGTCCTGTCCGGCAACCTGATCCAGCTGGTGGTGTTCTGGGAACTGACCAGCTTTACCTCCTTCCTCTTGATAGGATATTGGCAGCAGCGCAACGACGCCCGGCGCGGCGCGCGCATGGCCTTTACCGTGACCACGGCGGGCGGACTGTGCCTGCTGGCCGGCATGCTGATCCTCGGCCACATCGCCGGCAGCTACGAGCTCGAGGCCGTGCTGGCGGCGGCCAGCCGCATCCAGGCCCATGCGCTGTATCCGGCGGCGCTGGTGCTGATCGCGCTCGGCGCCCTGACCAAGAGCGCGCAATTCCCCTTCCACTTCTGGCTGCCGCATGCGATGGCCGCGCCGACCCCGGTCTCGGCCTACCTGCATTCGGCCACCATGGTCAAGGCCGGCGTGTTCCTGCTGATGCGCCTGTGGCCGGCGCTGTCGGGCACCGAAGCCTGGACCTGGCTCATCGGCGGCGCCGGCCTCTGCACGCTGCTGCTGGGCAGCTTCTATGCGATCTTCCAGCACGACATGAAGGGCTTGCTGGCCTACTCGACCATCAGCCACCTCGGCCTGATCACGGTGCTGCTCGGCATCGGCACGCCGCTGTCGGTGATCGCCGCGGTGTTCCACACCATGAACCACGCGATCTTCAAGGCTTCGCTGTTCATGGCGGTCGGCATCGTCGACCACGAGACCGGCACGCGCGACATGCGCATCCTGCGCGGGCTCGGCAAGGCCATGCCCTATACGGCGGCGCTGGCGGTCGTCGCCAGCGCCGCCATGGCCGGGGTCCCGCTGCTGAACGGTTTCCTGTCGAAAGAGATGTTCTTTGCCGAGGCGGCGCTGGTGGGCGGCACCGAGGACTGGTCGCTGGCGGTGGCGGCCACCTTGATGGGCATTTTCAGCGTCGCCTATTCGCTGCGCTTCATCGGCGTGTTCTTCGGTCCGCTGGCCCAGGACCGGCTGCCGCGTCCCGCGCACACGGTCCACGAGCCGCCGCGCTGGATGCGCTTTCCGGTCGAGTGCCTGGTGGTGCTGTGCATCGCGGTCGGTGTGCTGCCGCAGCGCACGATCGGCGACGTGCTGGCGGTGGCCGCGCACGCGGTGCTGGGCCCGGGCATGCCGGAATACGACCTGGCAATCTGGCACGGTGTCAACCTGCCGCTGCTGATGAGCGGCGTGGCGCTGCTCGGCGGCTGCCTGTTCTACGTCTTCCTGCGCCGCCGCGCCAACCTGCGCCAGCGCACCGACGTGCCGCTGCTGCACCGCCTGAAGGGCGCGCAAGCCTACGAGAACGTCATGCAGTGGCTCAGCCTGGGGGCGGCCTGGCTGATCCGCTGGACCGCCACGCGCCGGCTGCAGCCGCAATTCCGGATCCTGGTCGTGGTGCTGGTGGCGGCGCCGCTGCTGCTGGCGCGGCCGCTGCCGGACTGGCCGCGGCTGCAGCTGGCCGACTTCGATCCGCGCTTCGCATCGCTGTGGCTGATCGGCGCCGCCTGCGCGGTGGCGGCGGCCTGGAAGGCCAAATACCACCGCATGGCGGCCCTGGTGATGGTCGGCGGCACCGGCATCGCCACCAGCATCAGCTTCCTGTGGCTGTCGGCGCCGGACCTGGCGCTGACCCAGCTGATGGTCGAAACCGTGACCACGGTGCTGATCCTGCTCGGCCTGCGCTGGCTGCCGCTGCGCCGCCAGCCGGCCGCGCTGGCCGGGCCGGCACCGGCCTCGACCCAGTTCCGGCGCGGGCGCGACCTGCTGCTGGCGCTGGCCGGCGGGCTGGGGTTGGCGGCCCTCAGCCACGTCGTGCTGACCCGCCCGGCGGGGCGCAGCATCAGCGACTTCTACGTGCTGCGCGCGCTGCCGGAAGGCGGCGGCGCCAACGTGGTGAATGTGCTGCTGGTCGACTTCCGCGGCTTCGACACGATGGGCGAAATCACCGTGCTGGGCGTGGTCGCGCTGACCGTGTATGCGCTGCTGCGGCGCTTCCGGCCGGCGCCCGAAAGCGTGGCGATCCCGCTGCAGCAGGCCAGCGACGCCGATCCGGCGGTGGGCCAGACGCCGGCGCAGCAGGCCGGCAGCGGCTACCTGATGATCGCCGGGGTCTATATGCGCGCGCTGCTGCCGGTGATGGGCCTGGTGGCCGCCTATTTCTTCATGCGCGGCCATAACCTGCCCGGCGGCGGCTTCGTCGCCGGCCTGATCTTCGCCACCGCGCTGATCGTGCAGTACATGGTGGCCGGCACCGACTGGGTCGAAAACCGCCTGCGCCTGCGCCCGCACCGCTGGATCGCCTCGGGCCTGGGCATCGCCTGCGGCACCGGCCTGGGCGCCTGGCTGGTCGGCTATCCCTTCCTGACCAGCCATACCGCCCACCTGACGCTGCCGCTGCTGGGCGAGATCCACGTGCCGAGCGCCTTCCTGTTCGACCTCGGCGTGTTCCTGGCGGTGGTCGGCGCGACCATGCTGATCCTGGTGGCGCTGGCGCACCAGTCGCTGCGCAGCCATCGCCTGCCGGCCGGCAGCGGGCGCGCGCCGGCGCCGTCGGCCCTGCCGCCCACCAAGGAGATCCAGTAATGGAAGCTGTCATCGCGATCGCGATCGGGGTCGTGTTCGGCGCCGGCATCTGGCTGGTGCTGCGGCCGCGCAGCTTCCAGGTGCTGTGCGGGCTGATGCTGATGTCGTATGCGGTCAACCTGTTCATCTTCATCGTCGGCCGCCTGTGGATCGACCGCCCGCCGCTGACGCCGGCCGGCAGCGCGCCCGACCCCGCCGCGCTGGCCGATCCGCTGCCCCAGGCGCTGGTGCTGACCGCGATCGTGATCGGCTTCGCCACCACCGCGCTCTACCTGGTGGTGATGATCGGCTCGCGCGGCCTGACCGGCACCGACCACGTCGACGGCAGGGAGCCCGAGCCATGACGCCGCTCGACCACCTGCTGCTGGCGCCGGTGCTGCTGCCGCTGCTGTGCGGCGCCGTGCTGGTGCCGCTGACCGAGGGCTGGCACCGGCTCAAGTTCGCGCTCGGCTACGCCTCGGTGCTGGGCATGCTGGCGAGCGCGCTGGCGCTGGCCGCGCTCACCGATGGCGGCTACTGGCAGCACGGCATCGGCGTCTACCTGGCCGCCAACTGGGCGGCGCCGTTCGGGATCGCGCTGGTGGCCGACCGCCTGGCGGCGCTGATGCTGCTGCTCACCGCGCTGCTGGCGCTGGCCGCGCTGCACTTCGCGCGGCTGCGCTGGGGCAGGATCGGCGTGCATTTCCATTCGCTGTTCCAATTCCTGCTGATGGGCATCAACGGCGCCTTCCTGACCCACGACCTGTTCAACCTGTTCGTGTTCTTCGAAGTCATGCTGGCCGCTTCCTACGGCCTGGTCCTGCACGGCTATAACGCCGAGCGGCTGCGCGCCAGCATGCAGTACATCGCGATCAACCTGGCGGCCTCGCTGCTGTTCCTGATCGGCGCCGCGCTGATCTATGCGGCCGCCGGCACCCTCAACATGTCCGACCTGGCGGCGCGCATGGCCGGCCTGGCGCCCGGCGCCCGCGGCCTGTTCGAGATCGGCGCCACCGTGCTGGCGCTGGCCTTCCTGATCAAGAGCGCGATGTGGCCGCTCGGCTTCTGGCTGCCGACCACCTATGCCGCCGCCTCGCCGCCGGTGGCGGCGATGCTGGTGCTGATGACCAAGGTCGGCGCCTACGCCATCCTGCGCCTGTGGCTGCTGCTGTTTCCGCAGGCCGGCTTCGGCCACGACGCCCTGCTGTGGGGCGGCATGGCGACCATCGTATTCGGCGCCGCCGGCATGCTCTCCAGCGATAACGCCGGGCGCCTGGCCGGCTATGGCGCGGTGGTCTCCTCCGGCACGCTGCTCGCCGTGATCGGCTACGGCCAGGCGACGCTGGTCGCGGGCGCCTTGTACTACCTGGCCGGCTCGACGCTGGCGATCGCCGCCTTCCTGCTGCTGATCGAACTGATCGAGCGGATCCGCACGCCGCACGCCTCGGTGCTGGCGGTGACGCTGGAAGCCTGGGCCGTCGAGGACAAGCCGGACGAGCCGGTCGGGCGCGGCGTGCCGGCGGCGATGGCCTTCCTGGCGCTGTCCTTCGCCGCCTGCGCGATGGTGATCGCCGGCCTGCCGCCGCTGTCCGGCTTCGTCGCCAAGTTCAGCCTGTTCCATGCGCTGCTCAATCCGCCGCAGGGCACGATCGCCGCCGCCGGCTGGACGCTGATGGCGCTGATCATCGGCTCCGGCCTGGTGTCGGTGCTGTCGATGATGCGTTTCGGGGTGCGCACCTTCTGGGCCAACAGCGGCGCCGCGCCACCCAAACTGCACCGCTCGGAAGTGCTGCCGGTGCTGTTCCTGCTCGGGCTGTCGGTCTTCATGACGGTCGAGGCGGGATCGGTGTTCGCCTGGCTGGACCGTGCCAGCGAGGGCATCCACCGCCCGCAGGATTACATCGGCCGCGTGCTGGGCCAGCCGGTGGTGCCCTCGCCCGTGCCGCAGCCGGCCGCCGCGGAGGCGCCATGATGCGCTGGCTGCCCTACCCCTTCATCTCGCTGGGCCTGCTGGTGCTGTGGCTGCTGCTGAACCAGACCGTGGCGCCCGCCCACCTGTTGCTGGGCGCGGCGCTGGGCATCGCGGCGCCGCTGCTGACCCGCAGGCTGCAGCCGCTCGGCTACCCGCGCCTGCGCACCCTGGCCCAGTTCCTGGCCCTGGTGCGCCTGCTGGCGATGGCCTCGGTGGAGGTGGTGCGCTCCTGCTTCAGCGTGTGCCGGATCATCCTGTTCGCCGACTACGCCGGCGTCAATTCGCAATTCATCCGGGTGCCGCTGACGCTGCGCGATCCGCACGGCCTGGCCCTGCTTTCCTGCCTGATCAACATGACTCCGGGCACGGTCTGGGTCGAGATCCTGCCGGAACGCTACGAGCTGTCGCTGCACGTGTTCGACCTGCACGACGTGCAATGGTGGATCGCCACCATCAAGAACCGCTACGAACAACCCTTGATCGACATCTTCGAAACGGAGGCTCCCCCTCATGGCGACCCTGCTTGAACTCGCCGTCGGCTATGCGCTCGTGTGCGTGCTGGCAGCCATGCTGCTGTGCACCCTGCGCCTGCTGGCCGGCCCCTCGGCGCACGACCGCGTGCTGGCGCTCGACACCTTGTGGATGTGCGGCATGCTGCTGTCGCTGGTGCTCGGCATCCGCTACGGCTCCCAGGTGTATTTCGAAGCCGCGATGCTGATCGCCCTGCTCGGCTTCGTCTCGACCGTTGCGCTGACCAAGTTCCTGATGCGCGGGGAGATCATCGAATGAACTGGCTCGGCATGCACGGACTGGACCAGGCGCCGCCGTGGGCGCTGGGCGTGGCGGCGCTGCTGCTGGTCATCGGCGCCAGCATCGTGCTGATCGGCGCACTCGGCCTGCTGCGCCTGCATACCTTCTACCAGCGCATCCACGGACCGGCAATCACGATCACCCTCGGCACCGGCTCGATCCTGCTGGCGTCGATGGTGGTCTTCACGGCCGCGCAATCGCGCCCGGTGGTGCATGAACTGATCATCGCCGTGTTCCTCCTGATGACCGCGCCGGTGGTCTCGATGCTGCTGATGCGCGCCGCCGTCTACCGCGACCTGCGCGCACGCAGGCTGGATGCGGGCGTGACCGCCGGCGGCGTGTATCCGGCGCCGCCCGCGGGCGAATAGCGGCGCGCATTTCGCGCCGTCCGGCTGCATCTGGCGCCGGCACTGCGCCATTCGTCGCATGCCGTCTCCTTCCCGCTTCCCTTCGGGCACAGTGGCCTCAACTTAACCACGCAACGGAGACCGCCATGCTGCAGCAAATCGTGATGCACACCCCCGCCTACGTCTGGGCCATCCTCGCCGTGCTGGTCTGGCGCGGCACCGCCGCCCTGCGCCAGCGCGAGATGAAGCTGCGCAGCCTGTTCATCGTGCCCGCCGTCATGCTGGCGCTGTCGCTGCAGGACGTGCTGGTGAAATTCGGAGCGAATGCGATCGCGCTGGCCGCCTGGGCCGCGGCGGCGGCGGGCACGGCGCTGCTGGTATGGAAGTTCGGCCGCAGCCGCACCGCGCCCGGCGCCACGCCCGGCAGCGTGATCGTGCGCGGCAGCCGGGTGCCGCTGGCGATGATGATGGCGGTGTTCTTCACCAAGTACGCGGCCTCCGTGCTGCTGGCCGTCCTGCCGCATGCGCGCCAGGACGCGCTGGTGGCGGCCGGCGTGTGCGCGCTGTTCGGCGTCTTCAACGGCTGCTTCCTGGGCCGCCTGGCGCGCGACGTGGCGGCGCTGCGTGGGATCGGCCAGGCGGCGGTCCCGGCCCATGCGCTCCGCGCCTGAGCAGGCTCCTCAGCCGTGTGCGCCCGCCAGCGCCTCGGCATCCGCGCCGGCCGGCAGACGCAGCGGCGCCGCCGCATCGGTCGCCGCACGCCACACGGCCTCCACCACGTCGGCCGCATGGGTGACCGGGCCGCCTTCCGCACGGCCGGCAAAGACCCGCTCGGCGAAACCGGCATACGCCTCGGGAATGGCCTCCTGCATGCGCGCCTGGGCGTTCCGGCTGAACGGCGTCTCCGGCGAGCGGCCGGGCAGCACCAGGCTGACGCGGATGCCAAATTCGGCCAGCTCCAGCGCCACCGACTCGGTAAAGGCATTCACCGCCGCCTTGCTGGCGGTGTAGACGGACAGCAGCGGCAGCGGCAGCAGGGTCGTGCTCGAGGAGACGTTCACGATCGCACCGGCGCGGCGTGCGCGGAACTGCGGCAGCAGCGCCTGCGTCATGGCCAGCGTGCCGAAGGTATTGGTCTCGAAGACTTCGCGCACCGTGTCCATCGTCGTGCCTTCGAAGGCGCCCATCAGGCCGATGCCCGCATTGTTGACGAGCACATCGACCGGCCCCGCGGCCTCCACGGCGCGCAGGATGCTGGTGCGGTCCGTGACATCCAGCGCCAGCACGCGCAGGTGCTCGGACGCCGCCAGGATATCCTCGCGCGGCGTGCGCATGGTGGCGACGACCTTCCAGCCTTGTGCCAGGAAATGCCTGGCGATTTCCAGGCCAAAGCCGGACGAGCAGCCGGTAATCAGGATGGTTTTCATGGTGGGACTCCTTTCGCGATGGGTGAAGCATCACGATAGCTGGCCAGCGCCGTACTGGCTATAATGGAAAATCCATTATTCATGCGCGGGAGTCCGGAATGACAGACCCATTTGCCGAGATCGTCGCCCTGCTGCAGCCGACGGCACCGTATTCGAAGCTGGTCGGCGGCGCCGGCGCATGGAGCGTGCGGCGCGAGGAATACGGGCGGCCCTTCTTCTGCGCCGTCCTCGAAGGCAGCTGCCATCTCGCCCCGGACGAACATCCGGCACTGTCCCTGCATGCGGGCGACTTCGTGCTGCTGCCGGCCGCTGCCGGATTCACGATGTCCAGCCTGGCGCACGGCCCCGTCGACGAGCCCGCGGAGCCGGTGCGCCTGCCGCATGGCGAGATCCGCCACGGCAGGACCGACGGCCCGCCGGACGTGCGGCTGTTGGTCGGCTATTGCGAATTCGGCGCGCCGGATGCGAGCCTGCTGGTGTCGCTGCTGCCGCGGCTCGTCCACGTGCGCGGCGAAGACCGGCTGGCGACCTATGTGGCCCTGTTGCGGGACGAATCGCGCGCGCAGCGGCCGGCGCGCGACGTGGTGCTGGCGCACCTGCTCGAAATCCTGCTGATCGAAGCGCTGCGCGCCGGCACCGGCAGCACGGCCTCGCCGGGGCTGGTCCGCGGACTGGCCGACGAAAGACTGGCGGCCGCGATCAAGAAGATGCACGCGCAGCCGACGCAGGCCTGGACCGTGGCCGCGCTGGCGAAGGAAGCGGCGATGTCGCGCTCGGCCTTCTTCGAGCGCTTCAACCGCGAGGTCGGCATGGCGCCGATAGCCTACCTGCTGGGCTGGCGCATGGCCCTGGCCAAGGATCTGCTGCGCCGGCAGGAAGGCGGCGTGGCGGAAGTGGCCGAACGGGTCGGCTACGGTTCCGCCAGCGCCTTCAGTACGGCCTTTACCCGTCACGTCGGCGTGCCGCCGGCACGTTTCGGACGCGATCTGCCCCAGGCTGCGGCGCATGCCTGATCGGCGCGGCATGATCAGCGCGGCTTGAACACCGTCCGGAACGCCTTCAGCGCCGCCGGGTGATAGATGGTGGCATGGGTCTCGCCCGGCCACGCTTCGTCGTTGAAGTCCAGGCCGGGCGCCTTGCCGAGACTGGTCCTCAGCGCGGGATCGACGTCGGGCAGTCCATCCGCACTGAACGCGAGGTACAGCGCTTTCCGCGCCGTGCCGGCGGGCGGCTGCGTAATCAGGCGCTTGGCCAGCCGGCCGCCGTTCCACCACAGGCTGGGGTCGATGGCGATATAGGTATCGAACAGGTCCGGCTCCAGTGCCAGCGTCTCGACCACGAACAGCCCGGCCAGCGATTCGCCGACGATGGCCCGCTCGCGCGTCACACGGTAGCGCCTTTCGATTTCCGGTATCAGTTCGGTGCGAATGAAGGTCCGATAGGCCTGCGCGCCGCCGACCGTGGGCGCGATGCTGCGGTCCTTCGCGACCTCGGTGGGACCGGTCAGGTCGCGCCTGCGCTGTGTGTTTTCGATGCCCACCAGCAGGAAGGGCCGCACGGTGCCGTTGCCGGCGCCGACCTGCAACAGGCCGGCCACGTGCAGGAAGTCTTCCAGCATGCCGCCGTCCGGCATGTAGAGCACCGGCAGAGGCATGTTGGCCGGAATGCCGGCCGGGACATAGACGTTGATGCGCCGGGTCTCGCCGAGGGCGGCGGAAGCGATGGTCCAGGTGTCGCCGATGGCCAGCGGTGCGGAAGCGGATGCGGCCGGGGGCGCTGCAGCGGCGATGGACGCGGCGCCGCTGCCGGCGAGCGACAGGCAAACCGCCAAGGCGGCGAACACGGTAGGTGGCATCGGCATGGCTATTCTTCCTCCAGTGTGACAAAGCGCGGATTTTTTCGGGGCCTGCGGCTGTTATTGTCGAGCATGGCCAACAGTATCCCTCTTTCTTCCCTGCCCGACCTGCTCTTCACGTTCTACCTGATGGTCGTGTTCCCCTGCCAAAGGCTGTGGCGCAGCCGGCATGCCGCGCCGCGCGGGCCGGCACGCTCTCCCTTCCAGGCATACTGGCGACAGGCCCGCCTGGTGCTGGTGCTGCTGGCCGTGCTGGTGCTGGTCATGGGTCTCGGCGAACACACCGCCTTCGACCTCGGCCTGGCATTTCCAGATTCCTTCGCCGCCCTGTGCGGCCTGGCCGTCGCCGGCGTCGTGCTGCTTGCCCTGCACATCGCAGGCAAGCGCATGGAGCGCAGGATGACGCCGGCGCAGCGCGCCAGGCAGGAAGCGCAGGTGCGCGAGCTGCCCTTCACGATGCCGCGCACGTCCTCCGAGACCGCCACCTATCTGCTGATAACGGTCCTCATGACGGCAACCTGGGAAGTCCTGTTCCGCGGCTACCTGCTGCTGGTGCTGCCGCCGCTGACCGGCCTGCCGCTTGCGGTGGCGCTGGCCGCCGTGGCCTACGGCGCCGCGCATGGCTACAAGAATCCGCAGCAGTTCGCGGGCTCGATCGCGGCATCGCTGGCCTTCACGGTCGGCTATGCGCTCAGCGGCAGCCTGTGGTGGCTGATCGTGCTGCACGCGGCGGCGCCGGTGTCGATGCTGTTCTCGGTCCGGCGAATCCAGGAACGGGCTCAAGCAGGCGCGGCATCCGCCTGAGCCGCGCCGGCGCGCGTGCTCAGCGCAGCATCGACTCCCACACCTTCTGCAGGCGCTTGCTCGACACCGGCATCGGCGTGCGCAGCTCCTGCGCGAACAGCGAGACGCGCAACTCTTCCAGCATCCAGCGGAAGTCCGTCATGCGCGGATCGAGGTTCTTCATCGGCTGGTTCTTGATGGTGCGCTGGAACTGGCTGGCCGCGCTCTGCCACTCCGCCATCAGCTGGGCGTCGCGCGCCGTGTTGGTGCGCAGCTTTTCGAGGCGCACGTTCATCGCCTTCAGGTAGCGCGGGAAGTGCGCCAGCTGGCTGTACTCGGTGTCGGCAACGAAGCGCTTGTGCACGAGTTCCTTCAATTGCGCCTGCATGTCGGCGGCCACGGCTTGCGGCAGGTTCTGCAGGCGCTTCGGCATGCCGTGGAACTCGGCCAGCACCTGCCCCACCAGACGCGCGATCTCGTTGATCAGGAGGCCGATGCGGCCCTTGCCCTCGTCCTTGCGCTTGTTGAAGGAGGCTGCGTCATGCGGCAGCGGGTCCTGCAGGCAGGCGATATCGATCGCCTTGTTGACGATCTGCTCGCGCAGCTCCTCAGGCGAACCGACCGACATGAACTGCATGCCCATCTGCTGCATGCCAGGCACGTTCTTTTCCGCGAACTTCAGCTGGTCCTTCAGCTGCAGCGCGAACAGGCGGCGCAGACCGGCGCGATGGGTGCGCGCGGCCACGTTGGGGTCGTCGAAGACTTCGAGGTCGCAGTGCGTGCCCTTGTCGACCAGGGCCGGGAAGCCGATCAGGGTCAGCTTGCCCTGGTTGATCTCCAGCAGTTCCGGCAGCTCGCCGAAGGTCCAGGCGGTGATGTTGGTATGCTGGCTGACGCCGGTGTTGGCCGGTGCCTGCGCCGCGGGCGCGGGTGCGGCGCCCTTGCCTTTCGCGGCCGGGGCAGGCGCGGCCGCCGCGGGCGCCGCGGCCCCCGGCTTGCCGAACGCCGCCTGCGCCCGCGCCTGGCCGCTGGCCACGGCCGCCGGCGAACTCTCCGCCATGCGCTGGAAGCTCTGGCGCGCCTGGCCGCCCAGCTCCGCCTGCAGCGTGGCCAGGTTGCGGCCCATGTCGAGCTGGCGGCCATGCTCGTCGACCACCTTGAAATTCATCGACAGGTGGGCCGGCAGGGTCTCCAGCTTGAAGTCGGTGGTCAGCACGCGCGCGCTGGTGTGCTGGTGGATGTCGGCGATCAGCGCGTCGATCAGGTCGCCGCGGCCGAAGCGCACCGGGTCCTGATTGCGATCGAAGAAGCCGGCCGCATAGTCCGGCAGCGGCACGCAGTGGCGGCGCAGCTTCTGCGGCAGGGACTTCAGCAGCAGCTGTACTTTTTCCTTCAGCATGCCCGGCACCAGCCAGCCCGGACGCGCCGAGGGGATCTGGTTCAGCGCGAACAGCGGCACCGTGAGCGTGACGCCGTCGCGCGGGCTGCCCGGCTCGAAGTGGTAGCTCAAGCCCATCTCGATGCCGGTGACGTTCATCGTCTTCGGGAACAGCTCGGTGGTGACGCCGGCCGCCTCGTGGCGCATCAGCTCTTCCTTGTTCAGGAACAGCAGCTTGGGATTGTCGCGCGAGGCGTCCTTGTACCACTTCTCGAAACCGGCGCCGTTGACGATGTCGCCCGGGATCTCCTTGTCGTAGAAGGCCGCGATCAGCTGGTCGTCGACCAGCACGTCGAGGCGCCGCGACTTGTGCTCGAGGTTCTCGATCTCGCGGATCAGTTTGTGGTTGTGCGCGAAGAAAGGCGCACGCGTTTCGTAATCGCCCGCCACCAGCGCGTCGCGGATCAGGATCTCGCGCGCCTCCTGCGGATTGATGTTGGCGTAGTTGATGCGGCGCTGGCTGTAGACGACGATGCCGTACAGGGTCGCGCGCTCGCTCGCCGTCACCTGGGCGCTGCGCTTTTCCCAGCGCGGCTCGCCCCAGGATTTCTTCAGCAGGTGCGCGCCGATCTTCTCGACCCACTTGGGCTGGATCTGCGCCAGCGTGCGCGCGTACAGGCGCGTGGTCTCGACCAGTTCGGCCGCCATCACCCATTTACCGGCCTTCTTGCCGAGCGAGGAACCGGGCCAGATGTTGAATTTGATGCCGCGCGCGCCGAGGTAGGCACTGTCGTCTTCCATCTTGTAGCCGATGTTGCCCAGCAGGCCGGTCAGCAGCGCCATGTGCAGCTGCTCGTAGGTGGCCTCGGCTTCGGAGAGGCGCCAGCCCTGCTCCCTGACGATGGTGAGCAGCTGCGAGTGCACGTCGCGCCATTCGCGCAGGCGCAGCTGCGAGAGGAAGTTCTCGCGGCAGTTTTCCTGCAACTGGCGGTTGGTCTTCTTGTGCTCGATGGCCTGCTCGAACCAGCGCCAGATCTTGATATAGCTGAGGAACTCGCTCTTCTCGTCGGCGAATTTCTTGTGCTTCTCGTCGGCCTGCTGCTGGTACTCCATCGGCCGGTCGCGCGGGTCCTGCACCGACAGCGCCGAGGCGATGATCAGCATCTCGGTCAGGCAGTTGTTATCGACCGCGGCCAGGATCATGCGGCCCACGCGCGGGTCGAGCGGCAGCTTGGCCAGCTTGCGCCCCATCGGCGTCAGTTCGTTGGCATCGTCGACCGCGCCCAGCTCCTGCAGCAGCTGGTAGCCGTCGGCGATCGCGCGGCCCTGCGGCGGCTCCACGAACGGGAAGGTCTCGACGTCGGTCAGGTGCAGCGACTTCATACGCAGGATGACGGAGGCCAGCGAGGAACGCAGGATTTCCGGGTCCGTGAATTTCGGACGCTGCAGGAAATCGTCTTCCTCGTACAGGCGGATGCAGACGCCGTCGGCCACGCGGCCGCAGCGGCCGGCGCGCTGGTTGGCGGCGGACTGCGCGATGCTTTCCACCTGCAGCTGCTCGACCTTGTTGCGGTAGCTGTAGCGTTTAACGCGGGCCAGGCCGGAATCGACCACGTAGCGGATGCCGGGCACGGTCAGCGAGGTCTCGGCCACGTTGGTCGCCAGCACGATACGGCGCGCGTTGGTGGTCTTGAAGACGCGGTCCTGCTCCTCGACCGACAAGCGCGCGAACAACGGCAGGATCTCGACGTGCGGCGGATGCTGCTTGCGCAAGGCTTCGGCGCAGTCGCGGATCTCGCGCTCGCCGGGCAGGAACACCAGCACGTCGCCTTGTCCCAGGCGGCACAACTCGTCGACGCCATCGACCACGGCATCGATCAGGTCGCGCTTGTCGCGCGCGGCCTGGGCTTTCGATACCGGCTTGCCGGCGTCGCTGCTGCCTGCGGGCGCGGACACCGGATCGCGGTCGACCGGACGGTAGCGCACCTCGACCTTGTACAAACGGCCCGAGACTTCGATCACCGGCACCGGCTTGTCCTGCGTGCCGAAATGGCGCGCGAAGCGTTCGGCGTCGATGGTCGCCGAGGTAATGATCACCTTCAGGTCCGGACGGCGCGGCAGGATCTGCTTCAGGTAGCCGAGCAGGAAGTCGATGTTCAGGCTGCGTTCGTGGGCCTCGTCGATGATGATCGTGTCGTAGGCCTTCAGCAGCGGGTCGGTCTGGGTCTCGGCCAGCAGGATACCGTCGGTCATCAGCTTGACCCAGGCGCCCGGCTGCAGCGTGTCGTTGAAGCGGACCTTGTAGCCCACGTGCTCGCCCAGCGGCGTGCCCAGCTCGTGGGCGATGCGCTTGGCGGTGCTCGATGCGGCGATACGGCGCGGCTGCGTGTGGCCGATCATGCCCTTCTCGCCGCGGCCCAGTTCCAGGCAGATCTTCGGCAGCTGGGTGGTCTTGCCGGAACCGGTTTCGCCGGACACGATGATGACCTGGTGCTTCTGCAGCGCCTCGGCGATCTCGTGACGGCGGCTTGATACCGGCAGGTCTTCGGGGAAGACGATGGCGGGGAGCGGCGTGCGCATTGGGGGCTTGCGTTCACCGCGTGGCTGCTCGCCACGGGCGCCTTCGCGCGGCGGACGTTCGCCGCCGGCTTTGCCTTGCCGATTGCCTTCGCCGCCCTGCGGAGCCGCAGCCGGTGCGCGCACGCGTGCTTCCGCAAGCGCATTCGCCAGCGCGTTTGCGGGCGCCTGGGCGCGTGGGCCGCGGCCTCTGCCTGCATCCTGCGCAGCGCTGCGGCCACCCTGCCCGGCCTCCTGCCGGCCGCCGCCCTGGCGACCATCGCCGCGCTGGCCGGCATTGCGCTCGCCGGCCTCGCGGTGCGGCCGTTCCGGCTTCGCCTGCAGCTCGTTCGTCCTGGTCAGCGGCGCACGCGTGTCGGCGCGCCCCGCGTCCTTGCGGGACGGGTTCGAAGTGGCATCGGGGGAAGCTGCGCGCGCCGGGCTCGGCGAAGGCTTGTTACTCTGTTCAGACATTGATTTTTACAAGGTATTTGGTGCGCAAGTCGCGCAGCCAATTATAATGCGGCAAATGGAAAACCCTACCCAATTCGTCCAGTGGCTGCGCTCGGTCGCGCCGTATATTCATGCGTTCGGCGGCAAGACTTTCGTCGTCGCCTTCCCCGGTGAACTCGTGGCCGCCGGCGCCCTGCCGGTACTGGCCCAGGACCTGTCCCTGCTGGTCGGCCTCGGCATCCGCGTGGTGCTGGTGCACGGCTCGCGGCCCCAGGTGGCCGAACAGCTCGGCCTGCGCAACGTCGAGGGCCGCTTCCACAACGGCGTGCGCATCACCGACGGCGCCGCCATGGAATGCGCGAAGGAAGCCGCCGGCGAACTGCGCCTGGACATCGAAGCGGCCTTCAGCCAGGGTTTGCCGAACACGCCGATGTCGAATGCCCATATCAGCGTCGTCTCGGGCAACTTCGTGACCGCGCGCCCGCTCGGCGTGATCGACGGCGTCGACTTCGAACTGACCGGCGTCACGCGCAAGATCGCGGCCGAGAAGATCCATCCGATCCTGCAGACCGAAGACAACATCGTGCTGCTGTCGCCGCTCGGCTTCTCGCCCACCGGCGAGGTGTTCAACCTGACCATGGAAGACGTGGCGGCGCAGGCGGCGATCGCCCTGCATGCCGAAAAGCTCATCTTCATCACCGAAACGCCGATGATGGTCGACGCTGCCGGTGCCGAAATCCGCGAACTCTCGTCGCACCAGGCCGAAGCGGTGCTGCAAGCGGGCTTCCTGCCGAACGACGCGTCGTTCTACCTGCAGCATGCGATCAAGGCCTGCCACAGCGGCGTCGACCGCTCCCACATCGTGCCCTACCAGATGGATGGCTCGGCCCTGCTCGAACTGTTCACCCACGACGGCGTGGGCACCATGATCAGCCACGAGAACCTGGAAAGCCTGCGACAGGCCACAATTGAGGACGTCGGCGGAATTATCAAGCTCATCGAGCCGCTGGAAGCCGACGGCACCCTGGTCAAGCGCCCGCGCGAGCTGATCGAACGTGAGATCGACCATTTCTCGGTGATCGAGCACGACGGCGTGATCTTCGGCTGCGCCGCGCTCTACCCCTTCCCGGGCGAGAAGATGGGCGAGATGGCTTGCCTGACCGTCAGCCCCGATGCCCAGACCCAGGGCGACGGCGAACGCATCCTGAAGAATATCGAGAACCGCGCCCGCGCCGCCGGGTTGACCCGCCTGTTCGTGCTGACGACCCGCACCGCGCACTGGTTCAAGAAGCGCGGCTTCGTGCCGGCCACCGTCGACGACCTGCCGAAGGACCGCGCCCACATGTATAACTGGCAGCGCCGGTCGCAGATTTTCATCAAGACCTTATAATTGTCCTTTTCAGATTTCGAACCAGGAGCAAGAACATGGCGCGCACCGTCCACTGCATCAAACTGAACAAGGAAGCCGAAGGCCTGGACTTCCCGCCCTACCCGGGCGAACTGGGCAAGCGCATCTATGAAAGCGTGTCGAAGGAAGCTTGGCAGGGCTGGCTGAAGCACCAGACCATGCTGATCAACGAAAACCGCCTGAACATGGCCGACGCCCGTGCCCGCAAGTACCTGGCGACCCAGATGGAGCGCCATTTCTTCGGCGAAGGTGCCGACCAGGCCGCCGGTTACGTGCCGCCGGCCGCGTAAGCACTGCATTCCTTTCGGGCAGCGTGTCCTGCGCTGCCCATTTCTTCCCTTCTTTATTTCTCCGCCAGCCGGCATTCCTTTTTGAAAGCCGAGCCTTCTGACGTCTTTCTCAATAGACCTGCGAATAGTTTTTCTTCGCAATATTTCGGTTAAAACCGATACCTGACGCAAGGAATTACTGCCCTGCAGATTACACGGGTCATCCTTTGCCTACGATCTAAAGTGTGTTTTGCCTTCATCGGAACTGAACGGTAGCGCCAGGCGTCTGTATTGCCTGCAAAGCCCGTTTATCGCGAAAGGCAAACATGACTGATCCATTGCGAAGATTAAAAGATCCTGTAATCAATGAAGACGGCAGTCTCCATGTACGCACAGTTCTGACGCCGACCAGTTTGAAGACGCGCGGCCTGGTGTACAAAGGTTCTAACAAAGTTGTTCCGGTCATATTTATTCCGGGAACTATGGGAACGAATCTGCGGGTCAGGCGCGACGTGGCTTTACCGTCGGGCTATCCGCTCAGGCCCGGCGAACCGGCGTGGCGGCCGCCAAACAGCGATAGCGCCGCCCTGCTGTATGCAGCCGATTGGAAAAAGCGAAGCCCGAAAATGCGTCAGCTGATTCTTCATCCGGACTATGTGGAAGTCGACGATAGCGGCGATCTCGACATTGGATCGTGCTATCTGGAAAAGAGCGTCATGCGCGAACGCGGCTGGGGAGAAATCTTCAATGGTTCCTATGGCACCTTGCTCTTCGAACTGCAAAGCCATCTGGAAATGACTTTCCAATTTGATGCGCTCAATAAACGGCATATCCGTAGCCGCTGGAAAGAAGTCATGCAGGCAATGGAAGGCGACACGCTCAAGCGCTGGGGCACGCGCTCGGTGGCGCCCCTGACCGAAAGCGAACTGGAAAAATATGCCGAGTACCAATATCCAATTTATGCCTGTGGCTACAACTGGTTGCGGTCCTGCGGCGAATCGGCAATCCGCCTGGAAAAGCGCATCGACGACATCATCAAATGGTGGAATGCCCGTAAGCATGAATGCAATAAAGTCATTCTCGTCACCCATTCGATGGGCGGACTGGTTGCGCGTGCCTGCGCGAAACGTATTCCTGACAAGATCTTGGGCGTCATCCACGGCGTGATGCCGGCACTCGGGGCGCCCCTTGCCTATCGCCGCCTGGCCTGCGGTACCGAATGCGACAGCCCGGTCAACGGCAAACTCGATAACTTCAAGGCCGGCAAATTCGCCGACATCGCGGGCAGGCGGCCCGAGGATACGACCCCGGTGATGGCGGTGTCGGCCGGGGCGCTCGAATTGCTGCCGAACCAGTTGCATCCGACACCCTGGTTGCACGTCAGCGTCATGCAAAAACAGCCAAGCGGAGGACGTCGCACTGCGGCCAACGATTGCCTGCATTTACCAAATGAATCTCAACCGAATCCCTACGATTTATATCGGGATATGAGCTCGTGGTATAGGTTAATCAATCCGGGTTTAGCCGATCCTGCCAAGCTATACAAAAAAGAAGGCGAGGCGGCCAAGAAAATAAACGAGGCCATCTCGGCCGCAGAAAAGTTTCACCACTGGCTATCGGATTATTACCACCCCACTAGCTTTGCTTACTACGGCGCGGATAAGAATCATCCGAGTTACGGGTAGATCCGCTGGGTGGCGCAAGCCTCGGGCGCGGATGCATCGGTGCCGGTGACTGCCGCAAATATTCGAAGCGCTAAATGTTTGAACCATGGCCCCGACGGTAGCCGCAAGGTGGAAGTCGAGGGCAGGATGGTTCTTACTTTTTCTGTCGAGCAGCAAGAGTCGACGGGCGACGATACCGTGCCGGACCAATCCGGCGCGGGACCGAAAGGCAAGGTCAAGGCCTTGTTTGCCACGCATGGCTATCGTCATCAGGAAAGCTACAAGCATCGCGACAGCATCCTGCTGACTTGCTACTGCATCGTCAAAGCTGTCCAGGAATTAGGCAAGAATGGATAAGCCCAAAAAGAAGGTGCATCCATTTTTAGGTGTCCTGGCGGCACTCTATGGGATTTATCTTCTTTACGGCATAGGAAATTCGATGATGGACCGTTACACAGTGGGACAGCTCACTGAGCAGATGAAAACAGCTTGTGTTGGCAGGTTCCTCATCGATTTGCCGGCCACCATGGACTTTTCATACGGTCAGGTTTTCATCGACGGCTTGTGGGTTTCAGGGCAGGAAGAAACAAGGGAAGCATTCGACGCACGCGTTTTGGCAAGACAAACCGAGATCGAGGGCGAACGAAACGAACTTGGTCAGAAAAACCTGGAAAGACTCGATCAGTATAACGACAACGGGTTTGTCGGAAAAATACTCGTATTCGGCCGAAGCATTACCAAGGGACAGGAAAACGGCAGGCCCGTGGAATGGAGGAGCGTCAAACTGGAAGCCTATGTTCATTCGAACGGGAAAAGTTTCAATTTCAAAGCCGATGGCTATGATCCCGAGCTCGTCGGCGACTTGCGCAAGCTGATCGACAAATTGCGGCTCGTCCCGGCAAAAGAGCTGCCGACTGCCGCCGGCTTCTGCTTCGGGCCCGGCATGTTCGTCGATCCTTTGCCGGCCGAGCTGACGGAAGGGGTCACGATCTTTGCCGGCTTTCCGGACCATCCCGACCTTGCGCTCGCACTCACCACGCGCGCCGGTACCGAACCCGACAAGGAAGACCGTCTCGCGCGCGATACGGCGGTCGATGCAGAAATGCCGCTGTGGCAAAAGCCGCTGATGGACAAGCTCAGAAAAGGCAAGCGCACGATCAACGGTATCGAAGGCGGCGAAGTGGCGGAGCGCTGGACCGAGCTGAATTTCGTGCACACCTTCGGCTTCAACTGGGAAGTCACCGGCACCGAGGACAATGTCTACGTCCCCTTCATGCACCTCGAAATGTCGACCGGTCATCCGGTGCATGCCGGCGCCCGGCCGGTGACGAGCTTCCTCGGCGAAGACGCCCTGCTCCAGCTCTGGGACAAGATCTCGTCCAGCATTCGGATACGTCCGACCGGTGCGCCGCCGGCAAAACCCGAAGCGCCGCCGGGTCCGAAGCCCGGCGACACCGCCTCTGCCGGCGATATCTGTCCCGTCACCGGCTGGTGGCAATGCCCGGACGGCGCCAAGGGCGCCAGGGTGGCGGGCGGGCAGCGCCAATTCCTGACGAAGGGCCAGCGCATGCCGCAAGCACTGCTGTCGCGGCCACAAACGCTGTGGAACAAGCTGCGCGGCGTCCAGGCCAGCTACCGGCTCGAGCAGCCGACCAGCTGGACACTGGTCGACCGCCGCAGCCGGGTGCGCATGCTGCCGGCCGTCCCGCCGGCCGGTGCCGGCCCCGCGAATAGCGCCTAGGCCGTTACAAGCGACCAAAGTCCGCCAGCACCCGCATCACATCCTGCACCTCGATGCGGTCGACCCAGTCGCCGTGTTTCGGCGCCGTGATCACGGTGCTGTTGGCGCGGTCGATCGGCGCCCACTCCGGATTGTTCTGGCGCATCAGGGCGATCACCGGCACGTGCACGGCATTCGCCAAATGCATCACGGCCGTTTCCACCGAGATGATGAGCTCGCACAGGCTCAGCACCGCCGGCAGCTGGAAGAAATTGTCTTCCGCGCTGAAAAGGTGGGTGCGCTCCAGCGCGGCATCGTCGAATAGCGCATGGGCGCGCTGCAATTCCTCGGGCACCACGTTGACGACAAAGCCGACGTCGCGCCATGCCGGCCTGCAGCGCATCGCGCGGATCAGGCCGATGACGCGCTCGAGCGGCCAGCTGCGCTCGACCGATTTGGAGAACGCATTCAGGAACACCACCCGCGCCGGCTGGCCGTCGACACCCATGAAACCCCAGTCGGCAAACTGGTCGCGCGCATAGGCTGTCCAGCGGTCGGCGATGTTGAGCACCGGGAAGCGCGCCGCGCGCGGGATCTCCAGGCCGAACAGCTGGGTGAACCAGCCGGCGTAGATATCGCTGATGTGCTGGTCCGGGTGCGGGGAAGGCGTATAAGCCGGGATCGACGCGTCCAGCTTGCGGTAAATGAAGCGCTTGACCAGGTCGTAAGGCCGCACCCGGTTCTTTTGCCCGACCACGAAGCCCCGCGGGCAGATGCTGCGCGCCATGCTGGCGTACTTGTGGCGCTCGAGCACGGCGAGCGAGACCACGATCGGATAGTCTTCGCGGCGCGCCTGCGCCAGCGATTCGCGGTAGACCTGCGGGCTGTAGGTCTCGTCGTAGACTTTGGCGATCCAGGGACACTCGGCCAGCCAGTCGTACAGCGCGTACTTCTTGAGGTGCGCCCAGTCGGCAGAACGGCTGGTGCGGCGCCGCTCGTCGACCCAGAGATGGATCTGCAGATGCGGATAAGCGCGCGCGAAAGCCTGGAAGCAGGCCTGCAGGTAGGTGAAGTCGCCGAGTGCCAGATGGGCGATGAAGAGGATCTTGTCGGCTTGCCGCAGCAAGGCCGGCGCGACCAGGGGTGCCGGCACGGCCGGCGCATCGAAGCGGATTGCGTCGAGCTTGAGAGACTGTCCACCTGAAACTTTCATACTGCTCCGTTCTGCACAGAAGAGGATGCGAAAATTCTATGGGCAACTACCAGCTCGAAATGCAAACGAACTGTAAGACGACGTAAAGTTATGTCAAGACGATAGCATGCTGCACTGCGCAAGTCTGCGGGTGCACGATTGAAACACGCATATCAGGAAGGGGCGCGGCAAAAAGAACACAGGCGCACCGAAGCGCGCCTGCGAATGAGAAGAAAAAGCGGGGTCGCTTACATCTGACGGCACTGGCGCATTTCGCAGCGCGCCATGAACACCTTGCCGTTATCGCACTGCATGCGGTAGACCTCGACCGGTCCCTGCTCGGTGACCAGGCCGGCGCCCTGCCCGCCCGTGCAAGCCTGCTGCTTCGCCATCTTCTCGACGGTGTTCGAGGAAACGCCGAGGCGGAAGGGCAGCTTCTGGATCGGCGTGCCGTCGGCATCCACCGGACCGGCCGCCTGGTACACGATTGGCTTCGCGGCCGGTACCGGCGGGCGCGTCTTGTGGGAGGCGCAGCCGCCCAGCACGGCGGCAAGGAGGATCATGACGGGCAGACGCTGCATGCCGCTCTCCGGATCAGAAAGTCAGAGTCTTGACGCCTTCCGCCATGCCCAGCAGGCAGACGTTGGCGCCGCGCTGGGCGAACAGGCCGACGGCGATCACGCCGACGATCTGGTTGATTTCGGTTTCCAGGGCCACCGGATCGGTGATCGCCAGGCCGGCCACGTCGATGATGTGGCCGCCGTTGTCGGTCACGAAGGCTTCATCGCTGCCCGGCTTGGTGCGCAGGCGCGGCTGACCGCCGAGCGCGGCCAGTTTGCGGGTCACGGCGGCACGCGCCATCGGCACGACCTCGACCGGCAGCGGGAACTTGCCCAGCGTCTGCACCAGCTTGGAACCGTCGGCGATGCACACGAAACTCTTCGATACGGAAGCGACGATCTTCTCGCGCGTCAGGGCCGCACCGCCGCCCTTGATCATCGCGCCCGAGGCGTCGATCTCGTCGGCGCCGTCGACGTAGACGGAAATCGATTCGACCTCGTTCAGGTCGCGCACCTCGATGCCGTGGCCGCGCAGGCGCGCCGCAGTCGCTTCCGAGGACGCGACGGCGCCCTTGATGCGGTCCTTGATCTTGGCGAGTTCGTCGATGAAGTAATTGGCGGTCGAGCCGGTGCCGACGCCGATGATTTCGCCGTCGACCACGTAGTCGATGGCGGCGCGGGCCACGGCCTGCTTGAGTTCGTCCTGGGTCATGATGTGGGTGGGAGGTGAAAAATGCCGCCATTTTAACGGATGCGCGCACGGCAGCCGCAAATTCAGGCCTCAGATCAGGCGCAGCATCGCCGCCTTCAGCACCCCGGCCGTCTTGTTGGCCGCGCCCAGTTTGCGCAGCGCGTTATCGATGTGGAAGATCACGGTACGCTCCGAAATCGTCAGGATGTCAGCCGATTCCGAGGCCGTCTTGCCGTCCGCGGCCCAACGCAGCACCTCGACTTCGCGCTCGGTCAGCTTGATCGACGCCACGCCATCCGGTTTGGCCGCCAGGATGTTCGACAGGGCCGCGTGCGCCGCCTGCGCCAGCCACTGCATCTTCTGGACCTTGGCCTGGTACTCGTTGCGGGCAATGCCTTCGCCGGAACGCGCAAAGGTCAGCAGGCTGGCGACGCCCTTCAGGTCGTGGGTCGGCTGGGCCCAGCCGAACTGCAGACCATGGGCGCGCGCGTCTTCCCACAGCGGCCGGCTGTACGCGAACAGGGATTCCGTCCACAACATGGACCGGGTCGAGGTCATGCCCTCGGCGACAGTGGGATCGATCCACAGGTACTGCTCGGCCTGGTAACGCTGCTGCCAGGCCTGCGGGTAATTGTTGAACATGACGACCCGCGGATTCGAGAACGGCAGCGGCAGACGCATGCCGAGCGCGCAGTACTCGAAACCGAGTTCGTTGGCCGCTTTCGCCAGAAGTTCCAGCAAAGCTGCCTCGGTCTTCGCTGCCGCAAAGTCGTGCAGCCACTCTTGATGCCCTTCACCCGCGAACTGCTGCAATGCTCTACCCTCCACGAACCTGCAAGAACTTACAGTGCCCTGGCCGGGCGGAGACTGCTAGACTGGCGTGCCATTCATAGTTGACAACGATAACACAAGAATCCGCCTACCCGTTCAGCATTTTTGACGATCCTGAGGAGAAAAATGGTGAGCAAGAACACGGTTTGCCTGTGGTTCAAGGGCGATGCACTGGATGCCGCGAAGTTCTATACCGAGACCTTCCCCGACAGCGAGCTCAAGGCCGTTCACCATGCACCGGGCGACTACCCGGCCGGCAAGCAGGGCGACGTGCTGACGGTCGAGTTCACGGTGGCCGGCATTCCCTGCCTCGGCCTCAACGGCGGTCCCGGCCCCAGTCACAGCATCGCCTTCTCGTTCCAGATCGCGACCGAGGACCAGGAAGAAACCGACCGCCTGTGGCAGGCCATCGTCGGCAACGGCGGCCAGGAAAGCGCCTGCGGCTGGTGCCAGGATAAATGGGGCCTGTCGTGGCAGATCACGCCGCGCGTGCTGTCCGAGGCGATCGCCGGCAAGGATCCGGCGGCCGCCAGGCGCGCTTTCGAAGCGATGATGGACATGCGCAAGATCGACGTGGGGGCCATCGAAGCGGCGGTGAAAGGATGAGGCCCGCTGCGCTGGTGAATGATTTTTTCAGGAGACCATGATGCTGGATTTTCTCGCTGAAGCAGGTTTGAATATCGCAAGCCGCAAAAGCCGGTTTTTCAGGTGGTTCAACATCGCCTGCTTCCTGCTTCTGCTGGCCTTCGTTCTCGTCTACTGGCGCGAACTGGTTTGAGGCGGGAGGACCGCAACATGGACCAGCACACCGGCGGTTGCCTCTGCGGCGCGCTTCGCATCACGGCCAGGGGCGAACCCTACCGCGTCGGCCTCTGCCATTGCCTCGACTGCCGCAAGCACCACGGCGCCGTGTTCCACGCCTCGGCGATCTTTCCGGAACAGGCGGTGACGATCACGGGCGAAGCGCGCGCCTGGGGCGGCCGGCATTTCTGCCCGCAATGCGGCTCGTCGGTGTTCGCGAAGAGCGGGGATGAAATCGAGGTCTACCTGGGCACGCTGGACCATCCCAGCCAGTTCAAGCCGACCTACGAACTCTGGACCGTGCGTCGGGAAAACTGGCTGCCGCCATTCCCGCTGGCCCGGCACTACGAGCGCGACCGTCCCGATGGGCGCACCGAGGGATAGTCAGTCCGCCGGCAGGCAGCCGAACAGGCGCTTGCCGGGCCGTTCGCCGTCCCATATCTGGTGCACGACGGCGCTGCCGTCGCGCTGCTTGGCCAGGCAGAAGCGCGCTTCGTAGGCCTGGGCGGTGCCGCGGGCCTTGCCGGGCCGGGCGTCGATGCGCAGGTAGTAGACCTTGCCGGGTTCGAGCTTGGCCGCTTCGGTGCGCGGCAGCGAGGCGACCTGTCCGCCGTAGGGGACGCACATCGAAAAGCTCAGGGGAAAGGTGCGTTCGGGCGGCATCGTCATCTTCCACAGCAGGTGCTGGCCATCCGACACCGTCACCGAGTGGAAATCCGGCGTCCCTTCCCTTTCCTCGCGCGGACTAATGGTGAAACAGGGGCCGCCACGCGGGCCTTCGCGCACTTCGGCTGCGCCAATGCGGGCAATGGCGCCGGCGCTCGGTGCCAGCAGGAAGGCGCATAGCGCGCCGGCAAGAAATGGGAATCGCATAATCTTCTCGGCAGGAAACACTCTCGCCAAGAGCCTACGTTGGCTAGGCGGATTCTGAATTGAGGAGACGCAAGCGGAATCGGTCAAAAACCGGCCAGCACCTGCTCGTGCAGTGCCGACAGGCTGACGAGCCGACAACAGCGAACACAGAAAATTAGCCAATCCGCATTCAAATTTATCGACTCTACATCGTCATCTCTGATGTCGGCAGCTATGCATTAGCACCTCCCCTACGGCCTTCCGGGTGCCTTCAATGGGCTTGATCCAGCTCGCTGCACTCTATGACCCCTCCCAACCCTGCCCTTATTCGGTCGAGCAAGAATCCCCCACTTACCAATCTGTAACGGACTTGGTATTCGAGCGCCAACGGGTAGTTGCTAACCATCGCCTAGCTTGGAGATAACAATGTCTGACTTCTACAAGTATTTTAAAGAGAACATGGAAGACCTAGGTGTGAAGTTGCAAGAGGTTGTTTCGGGTGGTTGAGAGCCTGGACATCGGTGCTTTGCCGCCGATGCCCTGGTGCGGGCGGTGCCAGTTGTAGTGATGGTTCCACTGACTCAGCATATCGGTACGTTC